>ERZ773162.2005-NODE-2005-length-14155-cov-14.912908_pt1 | contig 14155 bp, 9 predicted proteins | sample MGYA00511113_ERZ773162 | MGnify/ENA primary metagenome ERZ773162 (study PRJEB29015, sample SAMEA2737807) | human gut metagenome | biome: human gut; feature: human-associated habitat; material: faeces | place: China | collected 2012 ... | reverse complement strand
TCCGTCAGGCAGAGTCCGAAGAAGAAACCGCGGTGATAGGGCAGGGAGGCTTCGGCCTGCACGGTGGTTGATTTCCGCTTGGTGGTGCTGAAATCTGTTTCAAGTTTGCTCTCTTGTTTCTTCTGCCCGCGTTTGTATAGCCAGACCATCCCCAGGAAGAAAATGAAGTAGGCGATGGCTTCGTAGAGCTGTGCCGGATGGCGGGGCAACATGTCTTCCCGTTCGAAGATGAATGCCCAGGGCACGTCGGTCGGTTTGCCGATGATTTCGGAATTCATCAGGTTGGCAAGGCGGATGCAGCAGGCGGTGATGGGAGTGGCAACGGCTATCATGTCGAGCACGTCCATGTAGTGCATCTTCGTCTTGCGGCAGTACATCCAGAGGGCGATAATCAGGCCCAGCGTGCCGCCGTGGCTGGCAAGGCCGGTGTAACCCGTCATTTTCCATCCTGCGGCGGTCTGCTTGATGGGGAGAATCATTTCAACGAAGTGGTCTTGGTAGTAGGCCCAGTCGTAAAATATGCAGTGGCCCAGTCGTGCGCCTATCAGTATGCCGAAGAAGCAATAGAAGAAAAGAGGTTCGAATTTCTTTTCGTCTATTTTGCGGTCGCGGTACTGGTGTTGCACGATAAGGTAGGCAAAAGCGAGGCCGATAATCCATAACAAACCGTAGTAGCGGATGGATATGCCGAAGAAGTTGAATAGTTCGGGGTCGGGGTTCCAGTTGATGGTGAGTAGTGATAGCATATTTATGAAGAATTAAATTACTGAATTACGGGGTTGTTCGGGACAAAGGTATGAAATTATCTCGTTTGGCAGTTCATTGTGGCAGTTTATTTGAATTTCTCCGCCACCATCCTATACGTCGGCACCTCAATCCCTTGTGCCTCTGCAGCCGTAATCATGTCGAACAACAAGCCTTGTACTTCGCTCTGATGCCCTTTGGCCATATCTTTCTGCATGGAGGCGGTACTTTCGGGGGCGAGTTTGTCTATTACTTTGAGGTTATACTGCACGATGTCTTCCTTAAATTCTATACCCAACTTCCTGCCCAAAGCTGCACTCTCTTGTGACAGTCCGATAAAGGTGTCGCGCACTTTGCCCGGTTTCTGGACTTCGCCCATAGGTACGTCGTAATAGGCTCCGGTGACGGCCATAGCAGAAATGAAGGACCACTTGACGAATGTGTCCCGGTTGATGTCGTCGGAGATTTCGGCTTTGATGCCGCTTTCCTGCAAATCGCGTTGCACGGCTTCCAATGTTTCACGGGAAACAATCGTGCCGCGGTGTGCTCCGTAGACGAGCCGGAAAATCTTTCCCATCTGCGTGATTTCTCCCCGTCCGGATACGAATCCTACGATGTAGATGCAGCCGTCGAGCACTGTGACGCCGGGGACCAACCGTTGGATACGGGGACCGGTTCCGTAAACATTCAGGATGGGGATTACCACTGTACGCTCGTGTGAGGCACGTTTGATGAGTTCCGTAATGGAGTCTACGGAATAACCTTTGACGCAGACGAAGATAACATCCGCTTTGCCTTGGAATTCTTCTGCGGTAAATGTCGCCACTTTCAGACAATGTTCACCTTTCAAATCGGAGTGCAGTTGCAGACCGTTCCCGCGTATGGCGGCAAGGTGTTCGCCGCGTGCAATGCAAGTGACGTCTTTGCCGGATAATGAAAGAAAGGCGGCGATGCTTCCGCCTACGCCGCCGGTACCTGCTATGAGGTATTTCAGATTACTGTTTGCCATTTGTTGTGTATGGTTTATTGAACGTAGTTTTCCTTTTCCATATAGTAAAGCCCTTCGCCCCGGTCACCGTTTTCCATGTCTTCCAGCTCTACTTTGAAGATACGGTAGGGAAGGTCTTTTCTGGGATGCTTGGGCATGTCTACTGTCAATAGATAGGCGTTGCCATATTCGTTGCTGTCGAAATATTCTTTTATTTCCTGCTTCATCAGCACGGGGACTTTCTCGCCGTCTATCCAGACGGTGACTTTCAGTTGCCCGGGGCGGGGAGCCATCTGGCATTCTCTGGCTTCTTTGTTTTGTTCTTGTTGCTCAATGTCACTCAGGTTTTCACCGTGTACCAATGACTCGGGCTTTGTTTCTTTCATCCATTGGTAGGTACGTGTCAAGCTCATGGGACGGACGTATATCTGATAAGTAGGCATGGCTCCGGGGATGCGGAAAGCACGCAGGCCATAAGCTTCCATACGATGATAACGTATGTCGAGTGTAGTGTCGCGGTCGGCGATGAAATCCCAGGCCCAGAACTCCAGGCGGTGTTCAGTCTCGGGCAGCCCGCTTTTCATGGCAATGTGCGCATAGGAGGGCAGATAAATAGAGGCTGCACTTTGATATTTTCCTTTGGGTATACGGGCCGTGTAATGCCCGTCTTTGTCGGTTATGGCTTCTATGATGTCATTGAACTGCGGGTTTTGCCACCAGACGCTGGCACTGTCTATCGGCTGTCCGTTGTAATCAGTCACCCGTCCGTGAATGGTTACTGAGTCTTGCTGTTGTGCATAAACGGCAGTACAGGACAATAAGAATAAAAGGAAGATAATCTGTTTCATATTGTTATTGTATGGAGTTTATTAGAAAATGGCAATGTACAAAGAAAGTACATTGCCATCTGGAATGAATATCATTACACATTGAACCTGAAGTGCATGATGTCCCCATCCTGCACCACATACTCCTTGCCTTCCACACCCAACTTTCCGGCTTCGCGCACGGCTGCTTCGCTGCCATACTTGATATAATCCTCATACTTGATGACCTCTGCCCGGATAAACCCTTTCTCGAAATCCGTATGGATAACGCCGGCGCATTGCGGCGCTTTCCATCCCTTGCGATAGGTCCATGCCTTTACTTCCATCTCTCCGGCAGTGATGAAGGTTTCGAGGTTCAGCAGGCTGTAGATAGCTTTAATCAAACGGTTGCAACCGCTCTCTTTCAGTCCCAGGTCTTCGAGGAACATCTGTTTTTCCTCGTATGTCTCCAGTTCGGCAATGTCGGCCTCGGTCTGGGCGGAGATGATGATAAGTTCGGCATCCTCGCCCTTGATGGCTTCGCGCACCTGCTCTACGTACTGGTTGCCGCCGGCGGCGCTGACATCATCCACGTTGCAGACATAGAGCACGGGCTTGGTAGTAAGCAGGAACATCTGCTTGGCGCATTGTTCCTCGTCGTCGTTCTGCGGGATGACGGTGCGGGCGCTTTGTCCTTGTTCCAGGGCATCCTTGTAGCGGAGCAGGAGTTCGTACTCTATCTTTGCAGCCTTGTCGCCACCCACCTTGGCTATTTTCTCTACGCGCTTGATGCGGTTTTCCACGGTTTCGAGGTCTTTCAGTTGCAGCTCTGTGTCGATGATTTCCTTGTCGCGTACGGGGTTCACCGAGCCGTCCACGTGGACGATGTTGCCATTGTCGAAGCAGCGCAGCACGTGGATGATGGCGTCGCACTCGCGGATGTTGCCCAGGAACTGGTTGCCGAGTCCTTCACCTTTGCTGGCGCCTTTCACCAGTCCGGCAATGTCGACAATGTCGCACACGGCGGGTACGATACGCCCCGGGTGAACCAGCTCGGCGAGCTTCGTCAGTCGTTCGTCGGGTACGGACACTTGCCCCATTTGGGCGTCGATTGTACAGAACGGGAAGTTTGCCGCTTGTGCCTTTGCGCTGCTCAAGCAGTTGAAAAGAGTGGATTTTCCTACGTTGGGAAGGCCCACGATACCAGCTTTTAATGCCATAGTGTTATCTTGTTTTTTAGTTATTGTTCAGTTAATTGGATGCAAAGATAGTGCAAACCGAAGGCAGAATGAAATGAACGCGTTCATTTTTTATGCTGAGGTGCAGCCTATCTTCACTTTTTTAAGCAAAAAAGTACTTACCGGGGAAAGTGGGTATGTTAATTTGCATTAAAAGCACGAGAGTAAAATGATAAATTGATAGTTTTGTCGCAATTATAAATTTAAGTATCATTCTATAAATCAATGCGATTATGAAAAACAAAGTAAGAAAAATTCTGATGATTTTATCATGTCTCATCAGCTTGTCTTTTACATTATCTGCACAGAATCCTTATCTGCCGCTTTGGGAATTTATTCCTGATGGTGAGCCCTATGTGTTTGAGGATCCTGACTGTCCCGGCAAGTACCGTGTCTATATTTATGGTTCGCACGACAATCTCAAGTGGATGTATTGCGGACGTGACCAAGTGGTGTGGTCGGCACCCATAGAGGACCTGACCCGTTGGAGATATGACGGCGTGATATTTAAAGTCAATGAGTCGCCCGAACTGTATAAACTGAATGCTGATGGAACCGACGACGTGCTTTTTGCCCCTGACGTGACAGTAACTACCGATGCCGATGGTAAGAAAACTTACTACCTCTTTCCGAATAATCAAGGTGGTGGACGCAATTCCATGATTGCCAAAAGCGACCGTCCCGATGGCCCGTTTACGGTATGCAACTGGCATAAGGAGCGTCCTCGCGAGACTTTCGGTTGTTTGGGATTCGACCCCGCAGTGTTTGTCGATGATGATGGACGTGTGTATGGTTATTGGGGATTTGGCATTTCGCATGGCGCGGAGTTGGACCCTGCTACCATGTGCACGGTAAAGCCGGGTACCGAAGTGGTGGAGAACATGATTTCAGGCTATCGGCAGGAAGGTATATTCCGCTTCTTTGAGGCATCCTCCATCCGCAAGATTGAGGATAAGTATGTGTTTATCTATAGCCGTACTACCGCTGAGGGTGAAGATGGTCTGCCCAATGCAAGCAACTATACGTTGGCCTATGCCTACAGCGAGCATCCTCTGGGTCCCTGGACCTATGGCGGAACAATCATCGATGCCCGTGCGCGCGAGTATGATGAAAAAGGCAATGTGATAGCTTCGGCCATGCCCGGTGGAAATACGCATGGCAGTATCTGCAAGATAGGAGGGCAATGGTACGTGTTCTATCATCGCCAGATAGGTACCGATTGCTATGCACGCCAAGCTATGGTGTCGGCCATTGATGTAAAGGTGGAAAAAGGAAAAGGCGGGAAAGTCGTGATTTCACGCGGAGAGTTCAATTCTGAAGGCTTCCTTCTTGAAGGGCTCAATCCTATGCAGCGCATCTCGGCCGGGTTGGCTTGTTGGCACACCAATCCCGGAGGTATCAAAGAGGTCTATCCCCATTATGTCTACACGGGGTCTTACATCCGGCCTGTGTACCGGGATAATAATCCCTATGCCGGCGATAACAACCACAAAATCCCGTTCGCTCCGGTGGTGAATAACACAAGTGGGTCGATTGTAGGATATAAATACTTGAATATGAATGCCGTTCCGCGAGATAAGTCTTTGCAGATGCAGTTAAGGTTGAAGGCTGAAGATACCGACGGGCGCATCCGCATCATGCTGGGTAGCCCTTGGACAACAAAAGGCGGTGTAGAGATAGGACTTGTGAATGTGAAGGCTGGCAGCACTTGCAGGGAGTTCTATGCTTCGCTCTCTATTCCGGCAAAGCTGCATAAGGGAAAGCAGCCGCTCTTCTTTGTCTTCGAATCAGAGACCGAAGGCCAGTCCATCTGTGAGTTTTATGATTTCCTCATGTTGGCACGCCTATAAGTCTTTATATTTATGGAGGCGGATACTTATCTTGTGAGACCTTCTAAATAGAGCTATTGTATTAGTTCACAGTACTGAACACTTTGTTACACCCCGTCGGAACAGATTGTTTCTCTTGTATGAAACGACTTGTTTCGACGGGATAAAACGATTTGTTCCGTTATAGGAAACACTTTGTTTCCTTATAGAGAACACTCTGTTCCATTATAGGAAACAAATCGTTTCCATAGTCGGAAATGAAATGGGGCATATGCTTCATTGATACCGCTATTACTTTTCCTCCTCGAATATTCGGTTGAAAACTTGCCGCAGCTGTCCTTCGTCTGCGATAATGGCTTGGAGCTTCTTCAGCTGTTCCGCATTCTTGCCCTCGGGAAACCAGAGCTTCAGATAACCGCCGGGTGCATATTTTGCCATGAGATGCTGATGGAACCGCTGGTAGTGCCACTCCTTGTCGGCGGCAGGATTCTGTTTCAATCCGTACTGCACGGTGCGGCGCAGGGTGATGTCCGGGTCGATGATACGGTCCGCTTCGGCAACAATCTTGCCGTAGATGCTACGAGGTTCGTGGTCTGTAGAGGCCCGGTGGTCCTCTACGGCTTCTTTCATGAGGAGGATTTCCGTGTCGGAGAACCATTGCCGCAGGGTGGAGTCCGCCATCAGTATCTCGCCGGAGACAAGGTGGTGGGTGGCGCGGTCGCGGCACAGTCCCGTGTCATGGTAGGCGGCAATGACGTATGCCAGGCGTTCGTCCGCTTCGGGATATTGCCGGGCGAGGGCAAGGCTTTCTTCGATGACGGTGCGGACGTGTGAGAGGTTGTGTGCCTTGTCAAACTCCTTGTACCGGGGAATGATTGCTGTCTCGATGTAGGTAATGAGGGTCTTGGGTATCATGTGGCATTCCTTTTTCGGGTAAAGGTACGAATAATAACCGATAGCTGAATAACGAGGAGCAGGGAATGGCTCATAATCAGGTACCGATTACTATCTGTCTGTTTACTTAATGTTCCAAAGACTGCTCGTAGCTTTTCCCGTTGGCGTCAGTCACCACGATTTTTATTTTCTTTGCTTTATCGCTCGGTTTTGTAGAAAAAAAGAAATAAGCATTCTTGTTAGCTTGGCGACCACGTTCCTTCATATCCTTTCCCTCTGTGACAGCTTTGCGCTGCAGGAAGAAATCATAATCAGGATCCATGCCTTTATACTGCTTCATTTCGCCTTTCAACTTCCCGTCTTCGTAGTATTCCACTTTCCAGCGGTTATCCCAATTCCATACCTTGACGCAGAGTTCGTCTTCATGGCCGGGTACTGTACCCACGGGATAGTAACGGAACTGATAGTCACGGTCATGTCCTAATGACTTGAAATAATTTGCAATTCCGTTCTTGCCGGATTCGAATACTTGGTAGCCAATAGGGGTACCGTCTTTGCTATAGATGCCGTCCCATAACCACCACGCGCCTCCGATGGAGGCGATATTGTACTCACGAATGTTGTTTCTGATTTGTGTGTTGCATTGTACATGAGTGTGACCACTGAGAATATCTACCTTATAACCCTCGAAAAGGTCGAGTAACTCGGCTACGCGTCCCAACTTGTAGTTCTCGTTATAGAAGTATGCCGGAGCATGCATGCAAACAAACAGATGAGCCCCTTTGGGGACGTACTGCAGATAGCTCTTCACCCAATTGAGCTGCTGATCATTGAGCCCCACTTCATACTTCTTGTTTCCTTTATAAAGGATATTGTCCAAAACGATATAATAGTCTTTTCCAGCATTGAACGCATAGTAAGTGGGTCCAAAGAAATGCCGATAAAGATGTGCACTGGCATCATCGTCGCTCACCTCCTTGTCGTGGTCGTGGTTGCCGATAACCGGATAGATGGGAATTTGGATCTTTGCTATCTCTTGCTTGATGTGGGGAAACATTTCCAGGTTATCCCATAAGATGTCGCCCAAGAAGATGGCGAAAGCAGGAATATTCTGGCTCATATATTCAAAGCCCACTTGCTTGAGGTCGGGGAAAGCTTCCGTTTCAAGCCGATGGAATGCGTTCTCTCCGCGCGGTTGTGTATCGGCTGCTGCCATCATGGCGTATTTGCCTCCTACTGTTCCCCAGCGATGGAGCTGGAAATCGTGGCTGTTCTCGTTCAGAGTCTTATAGAAGACGGGAGTACCCCCGTTGCAAGGAGCCATATAGCCTGAAGGTGTCACTACATAGATAAAGTGGGCCTTCTCATCAGCATCAATCATATAGCTTCCGTCTTCACTGGTAAGAGCGAATGCGGTGCCATCGGTTACTACAACTTTGGCCAGCCCCTTGCCGTCGGCCATGACTTTGCCTTTAATCTCTTTAGCTTCTGCCCCTATTGCCATAAGCAGCAATGCGGCGTAAAAAATGTTCTTTTTGTTCATTGCTTTTCTCTTTCAATTATTTGTTGTTTGAATTGAGAGCAAAAATAGGTGAGTGAAATTACTTCGTCGTTTCTATGGGGTTACGTTCAAGTTACATATGTCGGGCTCTCATCCGGTGTCATATCAAAATCACAGAAGTGACACAAGTCTGTAATACAGCATCCATTCTTTTGCAGCCGAAATTAAAATCATCATAGAAACTAATGAAAACAAGAATGATTAAATCCTTTGTGTGTGTCTGTGGGCTGCTTGTTTCGTTGAATGTAGTCGCAGCTTCACTGAAACCCGTCAAAGGTAAAGTGGTGGACCGGTTCAATAATCCACTTCCCGGTGCTACAATTCAAGTGACCCATTCTCCCGAGAAAACCATTACCGATGTGGACGGCAACTTCAATTTTGAAACCATCGAAGACGCGGAACTCATCGTATCCTACATCGGCTTCCGTACCCTCAAGCTGAAGACTGCAGGGGAGAACTTCATTCATGTGGTACTGGATGAAGACTCACAATTGCTTAACGACGTGGTAGTGGTAGGTTATAGCACTAACAAGAAGGTTAATCTGTCAGGCTCGGTTTCTTCGCTTAACAGCGAGAAGCTTGCAAGCCGTCGAGTATCAAACGTATCTTCGGCTCTGCAAGGCATGGCTGCAGGTGTAACTGTCACTACACAGAGCGGTGAGCCAGGCGGCAATGGCGGTCATATACGTATACGTGGTATCGGAACCTTCGGTGGTGATAGTGCCGCCCCGTTGGTGTTGGTCGATGGCGTAGAAGGAACCATAGATGAAGTGGATCCTAACATCATCGAGTCAGTGTCCGTCTTGAAAGATGCTGCATCTGCATCCATCTATGGTTCACGTGCTGCCAATGGTGTCATTCTGGTGACTACCAAACGGGGTGGCAGTCAAGACAAGTTCAGCATATCCTATAAAGGATATTTTGGATTCCAAGGCGCAACGATGCTTCCTCAAAAAGTGGATGCATTGGAATATATGCAATTGGAAAATGTGGCAGCAGGTAACGACGGATCCGACCTGCCCTATAGTGATGAATATATAAGGGAATATGTGGCTGGCATGGCTACTGACCCGGACATCTATCCTAATACAGACTGGCAGGACTTGATTCTTACAGAAAACGGATTCAACCATGGGCATACGCTTACTCTGACTTCTTCATCAGAACGTATCAAGACACTTACTTCTATAGGGTATCTGGACCAGACGGGTATAGTGGTCAATTCCTCTTACCGTAAAATCTCTGTACGCAACAATATGGACATCAAGCTTAGCGACCGTCTGGACATGAAGTTTGACATACAAGTAAACAATGCCAATAAAAATAGTTCTCCCTACGAAGGACATGCCTTCAATTATATGAACACCCGAACCCCGAACATTGTCAATCAATTTACTACTGGTCTTTATAATGGGGCAAATGGTCTGATGGGCAATAACCCCGTGCTGTTGTTGCGTGAAGGCGGTATTGTGAAAAACAATGTTATCCGTGCTACCATGGCGATGGCTCTGACCTATAAGATTCTCGATGGATGGAATGTGTCAGTTCAAGCCACTCCACGTTATATCACCAAGAATAACCATAACTATAAGAATTCTGTCACCACGTATGGTGACCCGGAAGGTACTACCAGCTTCAAGAGCGGCGAAACCTACAACTCGCTTACAGAATCGGCCTACCGTTACTTCTACTGGAACACACAGGCACTGACCAACTATGAGAAACAGCTGGATGACCACTACTTCAAAGTAATGGCAGGTATGGAGTGTCAGACCTATACAGAAAAGACTCTTTCTGCCTATCGTCAAGTATTCAACTTCCCTCAATATGACCAAATTGATGCCGGTAACATTGAGAACATGAACAATGGAGGAGGGGAGTACCAATGGGCCATCAACTCCTTCTTTGGCCGCTTGAATTACAACTACAAGGAACGCTACCTTGTGGAGGCCAATATCCGTACCGACGGTTCTTCCAGATTTGCAGAGGGTAACCGATATGGCGTGTTCCCTTCATTCTCTGCAGCATGGCGCATCAGCGAGGAACCCTTTATGGAATCTATACGCGATAGAGTGGATAATCTGAAATTACGTGCCTCTTGGGGCAAACTGGGCAACCAGAATATCGGAAGTTCCTATTATCCCACTACTCAGCAACTCTCTACGGGCTCTATATCTATGGGAGGTAATCTTTACACGACCTCTGCTGTTACCTCGCTCTCCAATAGGGACCTTACATGGGAGACTTCTACCATGACTGACTTAGGCATAGATCTTTCACTGTTCGGCTGTATCAACATCACTGCCGACTGGTATAGGAAGATAACGGATGGTATCCTGATGAAGCTGGACATCCCCAACCACATTGGTATGGGTGCTCCCTTCCAGAATGCCGGCAAGGTAAGAAACCAGGGATGGGAGCTAAGCGTAGGCTACAGCAAGAAGCTGACGAGGGACTTTTCGCTGGATGCCGCCCTTACGCTGAGCGACGTGAAAAACACCATCACCGACATGCGGGGCACAAGCAGCACAAGCGGTGATATTCGTAACCAAGAGGGGTCTTCCATTAACTCCATTTACGGATTGATATGCGACGGTTTCATCAATTCACAAGAAGAAGCGGACGAAATCAATGCCAACTGTCCCCAATTCGGTACAACCGTATATCCCGGTGACCTGAAATACCGGAATGTCAGCGGAGACAACAAAATTACTACAGATGACAAGACGATTATCGGAAGTACAGTTCCACGCTATAGTTATAGCTTTAATTTAGGAGTGGGATACAAAGGAATTCGTCTTTCGGCTTTCTTGCAAGGAGTTGGCAAGGCCGACGGTTATCTCAATTCCTACTATGTGATGCCTTGCTATCAGGGAGGAACCTACCGCAAGGAACACCTTGACTATTGGACGGAGCAGAATCATGATGCATCCACGCCTCGCCTCTCTTATAAGAGCAGTAACAACACCTATACATCATCCTTCTGGATGAAGAGTGCCGCTTACCTGCGTCTGAAGAACCTGCAGCTGGGTTACGACCTGCCCTCCAAATGGATGAAAGCCATCGGACTGAAGTCTGCCTACATTTATGCCAATGCTGAGAATCTCTTGACTTTTACTGACTTTTGGGATGGCTATGACCCCGAAGTCAACTATAACGCATCAGCAACAGATGGGGTATCTCTGGGTGCGGCAAACAATTATCCCCAGACGAAAGCCTTCACTTTTGGCGTTGACATCAAATTCTGATTAGCCGGAATAGGGAAACCGTCTGTATTCAAGAAGACATAAAAAGAAAAAATGATATGAAACGAAACAATATTTATACAGCACTCCTTTCGCTGTCTCTATTAGGTCTCGGTGCTTGTTCACTCGACCTTGAACCACTCACTTCACCGTCTTCTGCCTCTTATCCTTCGAGTATGGAAGAGGCGAATTTCGGTTTGAACGCTGTTTACTCATCTCTGACAGCTTATAGTGCCAGCACCACCACCTGGTGGAAGGTGACAGACAATATTACCGATATTGGTGCTACACGTGTCAACACGGCTATGTATACGGAATTAATCACCTCCGGAGCTTCTGCTGAAAACGCGGTGGCAAACAAGCTTTATAATTGCGTGTATAAGACCGTGGCACGTATCAACCAGCTTCTCGATGCGCTGGATAATCTGCGTGGCACAGCCTCTGATACGGATATAGAGAGTATACGGGCAGAGCTGCTGTGCATACGGGCATTCTGTTATGATCAAGCTTGCCAGCACTATGGAGACTTGCCGTATGTGGTCCACACAGCGGGTATAAATGACAGCCAGACCCCACGTACACCGAGAGAGACCATTGTAGAGAATCTGCTTTCGGATCTTAGCGACGAGTGTTTGGCTAACCTTCCACTCCGCCATAAAGCAGAAAGCTATGGCAGTGCACGCATCGGACGGGTAGCAGCGTATGCGTTACGTGCCCGTATTGCCTTGAATTGGAAAAAGTATGACTTGGCTGCCAGTTCGGCCAAACAAGCCTTGAATTTGGCTAAGGAGGCAGGCTTTGAATTGGAATCCATCAATACACAGTATTGTGGAGAAAGTCATGAGGCAGGAGAGCCAACCGGTCAGACGGCTCTGTTTGGTTATGACGGTGAGGCAAGCAATGAGTGGCTCTGGTCCGTGCAGTATGATGCGGTAATATCCAGTAATAAAACCAAGGAGGCATATTACATGGCTCCACGTACACTGGGAGGATGCGCCTATTTTGGTCCTACACAAACATTTGTTGATATGTTTCAATGCAAGGATGGCAAATCGATTACGGAATCTTCTCTGTATGACTGGCAGAACCCTTGGCAAAACCGGGACCCTCGTCTGGATCTTTTCTGTTTGCGACCTGGTTCACGCATATTCAATCTAGAATTCCAGACTTCCACTACCAGTAAAAAGATTCACGACTATAGCACGGGCAAGGACGTGACAAACATGGAGTCACAGGGAACCAAGGGCGTATACGGTGCCAATGGCACTAAAGGTCCTGCTGGATATCTCTGGAGGAAATATTTGGATATAGCCGAGTTGGAAAGAGCTGCAATCTCCAACCATGAAACCAGTGATCTTAATTGCGGCTTGATGCGTTTAGCAGAGGTTTATCTAATAGAGGCAGAAGCCAATATTGAAATGGCTGATGGCAATCTGGAGTTAGCACGAACGGACATCAATATAATTCGTAATCGTGTAGGAATGCCCGATGTGGTAGTTACTTCGCAGAGCGGACTCCGAAAGGCATTACGTTACGAACGTACTGTTGAACTTTGTAATGAAGGTTTTCGTTGGTTTGATCTCCGTCGTTGGGGTATGGCTTCTACAGTGATGACAGGTAAGATTTATGCTCCCAATCAAAAAGGGCTTATGTCCAATGCCAAGCCTTCATTTGATGACAACTGGCATCCGGCATATTCAGAAGGTAGTTCTTGGGATGGGAAAGCACTGAATCTCCGTGTGTATAACACGATGAAGTATATCAAAGGAAAGGATGAACTTTGGCCGCTTCCCCAAAGTGAGATTGATACAAACAGTGCCATTATAGAAAACAATCCAGGATACTAATCGTGTAAGGTTATTGGTATCTGACGGAAAGGATTTGTTTTTCAAGATATAATAAAAGAGCCGGAATGTGCGAATCATTCCGGCTCTTTTATGAAAGGTTTCGGTTATTGTTGTTAGGAATAAGATTTCTTACTTTAAGAGAGAGTTTGTCAATTACATGTTAGGGTTGTCCATGATTACTGTCATCTCGGGAACCAGTATGTATTCGCCTTTCTTGTTGTTCCATTTGTAGTATGTGGTAGTCATCGTCTTGCCTTGGTATGCATAGCGGATGCACATGTCCTTGCCCCATGTATTCTTGGTGCTGTTCCATTTCAGGGCTTCGCTTTCCGTCATGCGGTTCTGGTCGTCGTACTTATAATTGTACTTCATATAGTTGGCAAGCGTGTTTCCGTCCATCTTGTATACGGTCTCTGCCACCTTCATGCCATTTACTTCTTCCGAATTGTAAATGAGGTTGCTCTTATTGTCGGCTGAGGCATTTAATCCGCAAACTAAGAGAAGTGCTGAAACAATCACTGTTTTTAAAGATACTTTTGCTTTCATGGTTTTATGTCTTTTTTAGTTTAACTTTCTATTTTCTATCAATATGTCATTGATTTCGCTGCAAAGGTACGTATTAAATTGACATAAATATAAATATCGGATTAAATTTTATCAATATGTCAGTAGTGAGGGTTTCGGTATGCTTTCCTTTTGGCAAGATTGGTGAATAAAAAATATCCGGCAGCGAGGTTGCCGGATATTCTGATGAGCAAACTGTATTTGGAAAGGATTGCTTCTGTTGCTTTCTGATTGTAAGTTAAATAAAGTTATTGGGCTGTTTAGTGTGCCTGCAACCAGTTGTTTCCCCACCCACAATCGGCTTTCAGGGGTACGTGCATGCGATATGCCTGCTCCATCTCTTCGATTACGATTTTCTGTACAAGCTCTTTTTCTGCCTCTGGAACGCTGAAATTTAGTTCGTCATGGACCTGTAAAATCATCTTTGCTTTCAGATTGT
>ERZ773162.2002-NODE-2002-length-14163-cov-4.031826_pt1 | contig 14163 bp, 10 predicted proteins | sample MGYA00511113_ERZ773162 | MGnify/ENA primary metagenome ERZ773162 (study PRJEB29015, sample SAMEA2737807) | human gut metagenome | biome: human gut; feature: human-associated habitat; material: faeces | place: China | collected 2012 ... | reverse complement strand
AGATGGAAGATGAGGGCGAAATCTATGAGAGTATCGAAGATATTTGGCCGGATTATCCTAGTAAGGAGGATTTCTTCTTTAACGAGGAAGAGTATTGATTTAAAAAGACCGAACATATAAGAATGCCCGATAACCTTTGCAAGAAGGCTATCGGGCATTTTTTATTGTCAGCTCGGTTTCTTGCTTTAGGATTAGAATACAGGCATCTGCCAGATAAATCCTACAGAAATACGGTTAGTACTGTAATTCTCCTGTCCCAGCACCTTGGCGCGGGAAGTGAAATCATACGAACGTCCCACGTAGGTAACAAAGAAGTGCAGATTGGTTTCCATCGGGTAATATTCGATACCGCCCAGATATCCCCAGGAAGTACGGTAATTTCCCTTCTCTATTCCCTCGGACGCCTTGCCTACGGAAGCCGTCTCGTACATACCCTTCACAAAAACATTCCATTTCGGAAGAAAGCGGTAATTACATTTGGCAACAACCGAAAGATAGTTCGCATCAAAAGCATTATGTCCGCCCGGACGACCTACGATACTGGTAATAATTCCTTTGCGGTCAATATCCTCTTTTGAATACATGAAATCGACAAAAGCATTCCATTTGCCGAGATTCAATTCGTTACCTAAAGCATAATAATACATATTGTGACTTTTGGCCTCGTTCATGACAGAAGCCGACCAACGGGTCTTGAATACGTTATTGAAATTACCATTCCAGTTCAAAGTATAAACCAGCGGCATTTTGCCGGATTTCAGATCGGGAAGATTTCCTTCGGCATCTTCCGTGATTCCGTAAGTGCTGTCGAACGAACTGTTGCGGCTGTTCAGTATTTGCAGGTTAAGTTGTTGTTCGGGAGTAATGTTATAACCTACATTCAGTCCGGTCATAAAGTTACTCATATAGTCGATCATATCGCTGTACTGATAGATGTCGATCGGGTTGAGGTCGAACTCGATACCACCGTATGCGGCACATTGCTTTCCTGCGAAGAGGCTGAACTGGTCATTCAGTTTGATACCGATTCCGGCATAGTCGATAGAAGTCGGCAGATTGTCAATCATACCGTTTGCATCGTTCGAGCGGTTGAGGCGTTGACGATAGCGGTAAGAAAGCCAGTTGTTGATATTTCCTTTGGCTTCGATACGAAGTTGGTGCATATTAAAGTCACCCTCCTGAAAACCATTCTGGAAATGAGCGTCAAAGCTCCCTTGCATATTCAGATAAAGATTGAATTTATCTGTTTTCTTTTTCACGTCTGTCAGCTCTTCAAACAGGGGAGTGTTCGGATTGAATTTCTCCTTTTTCTCTGCTTTTTGAGCATATACTCCCTGTATGCTGCCCGCGAGGAGCAGCATGAATATCCATTTTTTCATAAGTAAGTCAGGTTTTTAGTATTCGTTGAAATATTGCTGAATCTGTTTCCAGTCTGTAGTTTTTGTTAGTGCAAGCATTAACAAAACACGAGATTTCTGCGGGTTCAGTTCCTGCGAAGCCACAAACTGATATTTGGCGTCGTCCACCTCTGCATCCAGTGTGGTAGGTCCGGTCGGGACACGGGAAGAACGAACGACAAGAATACCTTTTTGGCGGGCATCCGTCAGTACCGGGAAGATGTTCTGGTGAATATTTCCGTTTCCTACTCCTGCGTGGATGATGCCTTTGTACCCGTTGCTAAGCATCGGAGTTACCATATCGGCCTCAATGTTGGAATAGCTGTACACGATACCTACTTTAGGAAGCGCGTTCAGATGAGTGACATCAAAAACGGACTGGGTAGTATGTTTCTTTAGCGTTACTTGGTTGTAGAACACTTTTCCGTTCAGTACATAACCCAGTGCGCCGGAGTTGGGAGCCTGGAAAGTTTGTACATCGACCGTATTCATTTTAACCGTGCTCTGCGCTCCGAGGATCAGGCCGTTCATGGCAACCAATACCCCTTTGTCTTTCGATTCTTTTGCGGCTGCGGTAACAACGGCATTGTAAAGGTTCAACGGGCCGTCGGCACTTAGAGCGGTAGACGGACGCATGGCGCCTACTAATACCACCGGTTTGTTACTCTTGACAGTCAGATTCAGGAAGTAAGCAGTTTCCTCCATGGTGTCTGTTCCGTGAGTAATCACGATGCCGTCAATGTCCGGGCGTTTCAGTAGTTCATTGATTTTCTTGGCAAGCGTCAACCAAACCTGGTCGTTCATGTCCTGCGAACCGATTTTGACAATCTGTTTTCCGGTTACGTTGGCGATGTCTTTAATTTCGGGTACAGCATCGAGCAGTGCACCGATGGCAACTTGTCCTGCCGTATAACTGGTTCCGGTAGCCGAGCTTCCCGTACCCGCGATGGTTCCTCCCGTAGCAAGAATATGAATATTCGGTTTTGCAGCGAATGCCATAGTTACGGAAAACAGTAGTGTGACTACTACCAGTCCAAAGCTTTTGAATTGTTTCATAACTGAATGATGTTTAGGTTAATAATATGAATCTATTAGAATATTTGTATAAAAAGCAAACCCAGTGCAATAGCCACAACGGTCGATACCAGACCGGGCATCATGAACGAATGATTCAACACATATTTGCCGATTTTTGTTGTCCCGGTACGGTCGAAATTAATCGCAGCCACCACGGTAGGATAATTCGGAATAAAGAAATATCCGTTCACGGCCGGGAATAAAGCGATCAGCATATAAGGAGAAATCCCCAACGCAATACCCAGAGGGACGAGTGCCCGGACAGTGGCAGCCTGGCTATATAGCAGGATAGACATCACAAACAGGGCGACACCGAACAACCACGGCATTTGTTGCACAATTCCCTGAATAGAGAGAGTCAACTGTCCCATATTTCCCTGAAGAAAGGTATCTCCCATCCAGGCAATACCGAAGATGGCAATCACCGCCTGCATACCTGCCGGAAATACAGAACCTTGCGTTGCCTTGATCCCGTCCGTCTTCGTTACTAACAGGATAATTGCGGCAGCCGACAACATCACGATTTCGATGATGGAAGACATTCCCAAGGTGACAATTTCCCCATCAATCAGGAAACTGGGGCGCATTCCTTCAAAAGAACCGAAAAGCACGATAAAAGCAGTTGCCAGTATAAAGATGATAACGGAAATCATTGCCGAACGTTTGTTCTTGACATTTTTAATCTCCACCTTTTTATTGTTGAATAAACCTTCTTTCAATCTTTTCTGATATTCGGGATCTTCCACCAGTTCCTTACCGATTCTCATGGAAAACAAAGCACCTACCAACACTCCGATGATGGTGGCGGGAATCGTAATTTTGAGAATGTCGAACAGGGTAATGTCGAATCCGGCTAAAAGTCCGAGAAGTGCCACCGTAGCGGCAGAGATCGGACTTGCTGTAATGGCCTGTTGGGAAGCAATGACGGCAATACCTAACGGACGTTCCGGACGGATTTTTGTTTCGGTGGCAACCTCTGCAATCACCGGCAGCACGGAATAAGCCACGTGTCCGGTTCCGGCTACAAAAGTAAAGAGGTAAGTCACCAGCGGACTAAGCAGAGTGACGTGTGAAGGATTTTTACGAAGCAAATGTTCTGCCAGTTTCACCATATAGTCCAAACCTCCGGCTGCCTGCATGCAGGAAGCGGCAGAGATTACGGCGGCAATCATTAACATAACGTCGATGGGAGGCGCAGTGGGTTGTAAACCAAAAACGAACGTGAGTATTGCCAACCCTACGCCTCCCATTACGCCAAGTCCGATACCTCCCAGGCGTGCGCCAATAATAATGGCTGTCAGAACAAATGCTAATTGTAATATCATAGATTGCTGTTTTAAGTTCAAAAACAAAGATAAGCGATTCTTGTCTTTGTATTTTCTTTTTCTTCTATTTACAACAAAAAAGTCTTTGAATAGTTTTTGCATATTTATTAAAACAATAACATCGCTGGTTGGTTATTATAAGAACTAACGAAAACGTTATTACTATAAAACAACCGATATGGAACAAAATTTATCAAAAAAAACTCGTACAGAGAGTGACCTGATAGGTAGTCGTGAAGTGCCGGAAAGTGCACTCTATGGAGTACAGACACTCCGTGGCATTGAAAACTTTCGCATCAGCAAGTTTCATTTGAATGAATATCCTTTGTTCATTCAGGCATTGGCCATTACGAAGATGGGAGCCACCGTTGCCAACCGTGAACTGGACTTATTAACCGAAGAACAAGCGGATGCTATCTTGAGAGCCTGTAAAGAAATACTCGAAGGAAAGCATCACGAGCAGTTCCCCGTAGATATGATTCAGGGAGGAGCCGGTACGACCACCAACATGAATGCCAATGAAGTGATTGCCAACCGGGCATTGGAACTGATGGGGCATCAGCGGGGAGAATATCAATTCTGTTCGCCTAACGATCACGTCAACCGTTCGCAATCTACCAACGATGCTTATCCAACAGCCATCCACATTGGACTGTATTATACTCATTTGAAATTGGTTAAGCATTTGGAGGTTCTGATCGAGTCTTTCCGGAAGAAAGCGAATGAGTTTGCACATGTCATCAAAATGGGGCGTACCCAACTGGAAGATGCCGTACCGATGACTCTTGGGCAAACCTTTAATGGCTTTGCAAGTATTCTGTCGCATGAAGTGAAGAATCTCGATTTCGCCGCACAGGATTTTCTGGCAGTCAATATGGGAGCAACGGCCATCGGAACAGGAATCACCGCCGAACCGGAATATGCGGAGAAGTGCATTGCCGCTTTGCGCAAGATTACGGGATTGGATATCAAACTTGCAGACGATTTGGTAGGAGCCACTTCGGATACTTCCTGCATGGTAGGCTATTCGGGAGCGATGAGGCGTGTTGCTGTTAAAATGAATAAGATATGTAATGACTTGCGGTTGCTGGCTTCCGGTCCGCGTTGCGGATTGGGAGAAATCAATCTGCCGGCAATGCAGCCGGGCTCTTCCATCATGCCGGGAAAAGTGAATCCGGTGATCCCTGAAGTGATGAACCAGGTGGCCTACAAGGTAATAGGAAATGACCTTTGTGTGGCCATGAGCGGTGAAGCAGCTCAAATGGAACTGAATGCAATGGAGCCGGTAATGGCACAATGCTGTTTCGAGTCTGCCGATCTGTTGATGAATGGTTTCGACACTTTACGCACGTTATGCATCGACGGCATTACGGCTAATGAAGAAAAATGCAGGAGAGATGTGCATAACAGTATCGGAGTAGTGACAGCCCTGAATCCGGTGATCGGATATAAGAACTCTACCAAAATAGCCAAAGAAGCATTGGAAACCGGGAAGGGAGTTTATGAACTTGTTTTGGAGCATAACATTCTTTCCAAAGAAGACTTGGATACTATCTTAAAACCGGAGAATATGATTAAACCGGTGAAGTTGGACATTCACCCGAATCGTTGATTGATATATAGTAAGTGGAGATTGGTTTAAGATGAGAAATCGCCGGGCAGATCATTGATCTGTTCCGGCGATTTTTGATTATTTATTACTTTGACTTTATACGGGAATAATTGCTAATTTATCCGGCGAAATGGTTATTGTTTATTACTTCGAAAGCGACGAACTTTGCAATATCATTCATTGTTAACCTAATAAGCAAGTATTGAACCCATTAAAAGTTATATAGATATGAATACATTTGATGTTATTATTATCGGTTTCGGTAAGGGAGGAAAGACCCTTGCGGCAGAGTTTGCAAAACGTGGGCGGAAAGTCGCCATTGTTGAACGTTCTGATAAAATGTATGGAGGAACGTGTATCAATATCGGCTGTATTCCGACAAAGACGTTGGTTCATCAGGCTAAAATTGCTTCCGGTATGAAAGACTCCACATTTGAAGAAAGAAGTGCGTTTTATCGCAATGCTATTGCTGTGAAGGAGTCTGTGACAAGTGCGTTGAGAGGCAAGAATTACCATAATCTGGCGGATCATCCTAATGTAACAGTTTATACAGGTGTAGGTTCTTTTGTATCTGCCGATGTGGTTTCTGTCCGTACATCTACTGAAGAAATATGGCTGACATCAAAGCAAATAATTATCAACACCGGAGCGGAAACAATAATTCCGCCTATTGAAGGAGTTGCGGACAATTCTTTGGTTTATACTAGTACTTCAATCATGGAATTGACCGATCTTCCCCGTCGGCTGGTTATTGTTGGCGGTGGTTATATTGGCTTAGAGTTTGCGTCTATGTATGCTTCGTTCGGTTCGCAGGTGACGGTGCTTGAGAGTTATCCGGAACTGATTGCTCGTGAAGACCGTGATATTGCTGCAAGTGTAAAAGAAACATTGGAGAAAAAGGGCATTGTTTTTCGGATGAACGCGAAGGTACAATCTGTGAAGCATGTTGAAAATAGGGCTGTCGTTGTCTTTTCTGACTCACAAACTGGTGAAGTGTTCGAACTTGAGGCTGATGCTGTTTTGTTGGCTACGGGGCGCAGACCCAATACGAAAGATCTGAATCTGGAAGTTGCCGGAGTGGAGACGGATGCACGTGGAGCGATCATTGTGGATGAATATCTGAAGACAACTAATCCGAATATACGTGCCGTGGGTGATGTGAAAGGTGGTTTGCAGTTCACCTATATTTCATTGGATGATTATCGGATTATCCGCGAAGATTTGTTTGGAGATAAGGAGCGGAAAACAAGTGACCGTAATCCGGTTGCTTACTCCGTATTTATTGATCCTCCGTTGGCGCGTATCGGATTGAATGAGGATGAGGCTCGTAAGCAGAATTTGGATGTGATTATCAAGAAATTGCCTGTTATGGCGATACCGAGAGCGAAGACATTGGGAGAGACGGACGGTTTGCTGAAAGCTGTCATAGATAAGAATACGGGAAAAATAGTAGGTTGTATGCTGTTTGCGCCTGATGCCAGCGAAGTCATCAATATAGTTGCTATGGCAATGAAAACAGGTCAGGATTATACTTTCCTGCGTGATTTCATCTTTACTCATCCCAGCATGAGCGAAGCGTTGAATGATTTGTTCTCATAAAGTAGTAAGAATACCTCTTTCTAGTTGCATACGCTGTGTGGGGACCATCCTGATTTCACTTGTCAGGTAAGTTGTGTTTTTCCCGTGATTACTGGTTGGCTAATTTCCGGTCAGTGGCAGCTTGAATTTGTTTAGAGGCTTGAAACAATCTGTTTAGAGGTGTGAAACAATCTGTTCGCAGGCTTGAAACTAAAGTTTCCCCTATGGGGGAACGATGGTTTCCCTACGGGGAAAATGTAGTTTCCTTACGGGGAAACTATAGTCTCTCACCGGGAAACAGTTAGTATCATTACATGAAACTTTAATTCGTCCTATTGGAAACTGTAACTTTCCTAATGGATAAGCCATTTGCAAACTTATATGGCATGATTCTTTCATCTGTATCTATACGCTCGTTTCACCTGTTGTTTCAGATGACATTAAACCATTGATCAGGTATTATCACACCATTTTTCATGTGTTAATACCTGATTTTTCAATTATTAATGGCTGAAGTCTAAAGTGTTAATACTTGGGGTGATAGCTGTTAATACTTCTTGTGAAAACAATTAATGCTCTGTATATCAGATGATAACGCCTCTCCGTAGGTGCCGATTAGTGGAAGCGTTTACGTGACGGTAGTGAGGGTAGAAAGTTACCCTCACCCTACTACCGCACTTACCCTCACACGTTGTAACCGCGATGAATAAAGGAATTGAGCGAAGGTGTGAGAGTGTGAGAGTAAAAACTGCTATAACTTTTATTTGTGAGAAATATTTCGATAATCAAGAACGAGAAGTAGAGTTGTCTTTTGTCAGATTCATTTTAATACATAACTTCCAGTATTTATTTCCATATTTCGACTGCGTTTCAAAAAAAACATATATCTTTGCGGTACGTTTTCAGCCCATCAGCGTGATGGAACAGGCAGAAAGCGGTTTTATTTCCTTATTGGAGTAAAAGCGTATTATCTCTCGATCTTAGAAATAGCCAATCCAAACAAAGAGAGATGATACGGTAGATACTCCACGTGAACGGATGTATATCAACATATTCGTAAGAGATGTGTTATATATAAACGATTGACGTGGGTGTCTGCTGTTATCATTATCTTTTGTGTGGGTGTAGCTAGCCTTAAGATCGGATAATGGTACGGCAGCATCTACGTCTTTCTTGTATTCGGCCGGTTATAAGTTGCCCCAATTTTAACCTAGCCAATCCCCACCCGGCGGACTGCAAAAAGCGTGGATGCTCGTTGTACTAATATACATGAATAAAATATTATTCATCCCTTATTTGTATCACACATAAAAAACAAACGCTATGGCACAATGGATTAGCATAGAAGAGGCAGCCGCTAAGTACGGATTCGAGACAGAATATATCTGGGTCTTGATAGAAATGCGAGAAATCACTGTGGACTACGAAAGGCCGGGCATCGACATCATCAGTGATGACAGTGTTCAGGAGTTTATGAGTCGAAATGAAAAAGGGGCTACCTTGATGTATATCGAAAAACTGGAACGCTATTGCATAGATAAATCAAAACTTTGTTCAATATACCTATCACTCTTGGGAAAACAAGATAAAGAAATCACAAGATATAAAGCAGCCGGAATCCTCTATGATACCTTACAAATCAAATGGCTGAAACAATGCGACCGAGTACAGAAGTTGGAAAAAGAACTCGTCTTGGGGCAGACTACTTGCTGTACCTGTTGGCTGAAAAGAATCTGTATGAAAATCAGGAAGTAGTATGAAAAAACTCGTTGACGGATTTAATTGTTTCCAGAAGAAGACACAGAAAACTCCGGAGACAGAAATAGATAAGGCATTAAAGATAAAGGAGGAATATTATGAGTACAAAAAACAACATGCTGACTGATATCAGCGCAGAACTTGACAGAGAGTTCGGAGCACCTGGAACTTCAGAACGTGAAAAGTTTGATGAAGAGGCATACGCTTTTTATACTGGTCAAATATTGTTGGATGCAAGGCGGGAAGCGAAAGTAACCCAATCAGAATTGGCTAAAAGAATCAATGCGACTAAATCGTATATTTCACGTATTGAAAGCGGAGCAATAAATCCTAGCGTAGGGACATTCTACCGAATAGTGAATGCACTAGGATTGAGGATTGAAATTGTAAAACCAATCATCGGTATATAAGTAAAGGAAAGGTGAATCTTCTTTGTAACTTCGATCTTCAAAAAGAGTAAATAAAAGGTACGGAGAACTGGAGCGGATCAACAACGGTGGCTTTAAATGAACAAACAACCGATAATTTGTGTTTATTTAATCTAAATATATATCTTTGTCCCGAATTATAAACACGTAAATTTATGAAAAAGATTTTTGGTGCTTTAATGATTGCCGTATGTATCGGTATGGCGATGCCTGCCCAGGCGCAAATACACTTTGGTGTAAAAGGAGGTTTGAACTTGTCAAAGGCAAGTCTCTCTAATATGGGCGACAACTTCAAGAAGGATAATTTCACTGGTTTCTTTATTGGTCCGATGGCCGAGTTTAATATTCCAATCGTAGGATTGGGGGTAGATGCTTCGTTGCTTTTTGCTCAAAGAGGTATAAAAGTTTCCGATGAAGACGGAGATATAACCATTAAGCAGAACGGTATTGATATTCCTGTAAACCTGAAATATACCATTGGTTTGGGAAGCTTGGCTGGTATTTATCTGGCTGCAGGTCCTGACTTTTATTTCGATTTTGAAAAGAAATCGGGAATTGATAAGAAGAAAGCTGAAGTAGGTATCAATGTGGGTGCCGGTTTGAAGTTGCTGAACCATTTGCAGGTGGGTGCTAATTACAATATCCCATTGGGTGATACAGCTGATATTGAAGGAACAAATGCTTCTTATAAGACTAAGACTTGGCAAGTATCTGTAGCCTATATTTTTTAAGTAGTCTATCGCTTTACCTAGTATATGAAAAAGAGTTTCCGATAACCGGAAACTCTTTTTTGTTTGGGAGTGTCCTGTTGCGCTCTCGAATATATTTCTTCCAATTCTCGTATGAAGCAGAGTTTTCTTTTTAAGTGTTCTCTCTCCCTTCTTTTAAATCCCCGTTTTTTTATTGTATTTTTGTAGCTGCAATGAAAAAGTATGTAGATGTCATATTACCGCTTCCGCTTCCGAAGAGTTTCACTTACTCTTTGCCGGATGAATGTGCGGAAGATGTGAAGATAGGCTGCCGTGTGGTAGTTCCTTTCGGGCGGAAGAAGTTTTATACGGCTATCGTCCTTAACGTTCATTATTGTGCTCCAACGGAGTACGAAGTGAAAGATATATCTGCATTGCTGGATGCTTCTCCCATTCTGTTACCCGCTCAATTCAAATTTTGGGAGTGGATAGCAGATTATTATCTCTGTACACAAGGCGATGTTTATAAAGCGGCACTTCCCTCCGGCCTGAAACTGGAGAGTGAAACGATCGTTGAATATAATCCTGATTTTGAAGCGGATGCGCCATTGCCGGAACGTGAGCAACGTATTTTGGATTTACTTGCCGTAGATTCGCAACAGTGCGTCACTAAACTGGAGAAGGACAGCGGCATCAAAAATATTCTTACCGTCATCAAGTCTCTGCTCGATAAAGAAGCGATTTTCGTAAAGGAAGAGTTGAGGCGTACTTATAAACCTAAAACAGAGGCACGGGTTCGGCTTGCGGGTACAGCGGATGAAAAGCGGCTCCATATCCTGTTTGATATTCTGTCTCGTGCTCCGAAGCAGTTGGCGTTACTCATGAAGTATGTGGAGTGTTCCGGTGTTTTAGGAGCGGGAACTCCGAAAGAAGTCTCCAAGAAAGAACTGTTGCAGCGGGCTAATGTGGCCCCTTCTGTATTGAATGGATTGGTGGATAAGAAGATTTTTGAAATCTACTACCATGAAATCGGGCGGTTGGATAAGCAGGAGAAGGAGATTGTTGAATTAAATCCTTTGAATGAGTTTCAACAGCGTGCATTTGATGAAGTCGTGCAGTCTTTTCAGGAGAAAAATGTCTGTCTGCTTCATGGGGTAACGTCCAGCGGTAAGACTGAAATTTATATCCATCTGATAGAAGAAGCGATTCGTCAGGGAAAGCAGGTGTTATATTTGTTGCCGGAAATTGCATTGACCACTCAAATCACGGAGCGTTTGCAACGGGTCTTCGGTGCTCGTCTAGGTATCTATCATTCTAAGTTCCCCGATGCCGAACGGGTTGAAATATGGCGGAAGCAACTGGGAGAGAACGGGTATGATATTATTTTGGGTGTTCGTTCTTCTATTTTCCTGCCTTTCCGAAATCTGGGATTGGTGATTGTGGACGAAGAGCACGAAAATACATATAAGCAACAAGATCCCGCTCCCCGCTATCATGCGCGTAGCGCGGCTATTGTACTGGCTGCCATGTACGGAGCTAAAACTTTGTTGGGTACGGCTACTCCCTCTATCGAGTCATGGCAGAATGCAAGAGAGGGAAAATATGGTTTCGTACAACTGAAAGAACGATATAAAGAAATCCAGTTGCCGGAGATTATTCCGGTGGATATCAAGGAACTGCATCGCAAAAAGCGGATGGTCGGACAATTCTCGCCACTCCTGATACAATATATGAAAGAGGCTTTGGAACAGAAAGAACAAGTGATTCTCTTTCAGAACCGTCGTGGGTTTGCTCCGATGGTGGAGTGTCGTACCTGCGGTTGGGTGCCTAAGTGTAAGAATTGCGACGTAAGCCTTACCTATCATAAAGGAATCAATCAATTAACCTGTCACTACTGCGGTTATACGTATCAACTGCCGAAATCCTGTCCTGCCTGCGAGGGTACGGAACTGGTGAACCGTGGTTTCGGTACGGAAAAGATTGAAGATGACATCAAAATCCTTTTCCCGGAAGCTGCCGTGGCCCGGATGGACTTGGATACTACACGTACCCGCTCGGCTTATGAGAAGATTATTGCAGACTTTGAGCAGGGAAAGACGGACATATTGATCGGTACGCAAATGGTATCAAAAGGGTTGGATTTCGATCATGTCAGTATAGTAGGTATATTGAATGCCGATACCATGTTGAATTATCCCGATTTCCGTTCCTATGAACGTGCTTTTCAGTTGATGGCACAAGTAGCGGGACGTGCCGGACGTAAGAACAAACGCGGACGGGTGGTATTGCAAACCAAGAGTATCGATCATCCTATCATTCATCAGGTCATTGCTAATGATTATGAAGATATGGTAGGCGGACAATTGGTGGAACGTCAGATGTTCCATTATCCTCCCTATTACCGGCTGGTATATGTTTATCTGAAAAATCATAATGAAGCGTTGCTGGATCAGATGGCGGCAGTGATGGCGGATAAGTTACGGGCAGTATTTGGCAATCGGGTATTAGGTCCGGATAAACCTCCTGTTGCCCGTATCCAGACTTTGTTTATCAAAAAGATCGTCGTCAAGATTGAGCAGAATGCCCCGATGGGACGTGCACGGGAATTGTTGTTACGTATCCAGCGCGAGATGTTGGCGGACGAACGCTATAAATCTTTGATTGTGTATTATGATGTAGACCCTATGTGATTGAAGAATTTTCCCCCATATAATAACCTTTATTAATTTAATTAACTAACCATGAAACGACTTACTATTTTTTCTCTGACTTGTCTCTTTAGTATGGGTGCAGTTTTTGCCCAGCAGGGAGTGACTCAATGTGGTGTTCCGACAGGACAACCGAAGTTCCCTTTACTGACTTATCAGGAGTTGCCTGATCCTACTGCACCTTCTGATAAAGAGTGGGCAGCGGTGACTTCCACCCAAGTTTCTTGGGGTACAACAGATGTACGGTATGCAAAACATCAACTCCCGCAGTTGAAAAAACAACAGACTGTTTCCCTGAAAGGTTGGCGTGGTGAGCGCATAAACGCGCAAGCCGTTGTATGGACAGGCGTAGAACTGAAAGACCTGAATTTCAGCTTTGGTGATTTCAAAGACAAAAAGGGAAATGTTCTTCCCAAAGATGCATTTACAGGTGGTTTTGTCCGTTATGTGATGACGGATGAATTGAATAAGGATGGGAGAGGTGCCTGCGGACACCGGAAGTCCATAGATTATGATTCATTATTGGTGGCCGATCCTATTGATACCAACCTGAAAACGATGGCTTTGCCCGCTCGTACTGTTCAACCGGTTTGGGTGCAGTGTTGGATTCCTCAATCGGTTACTCCCGGAACTTATCAAGGGGAACTGTTAATCAATGACGGCTCGCGTTTATTGCAACGCCTGAATCTCGAAATTACCGTTTCTTCCCGTGAACTTCCTCAACCTTCGGAATGGGCTTATCACTTGGATTTATGGCAAAGTCCTTATGCAGTGGCACGTTACTATCAGGTTCCTTTATGGAGTCAGGAGCATTTTGACGCCATGCGTCCTTTAATGAAAATGTTGGCAGATGCCGGACAGAAGATTATCACGGCTACTTTGACGCATAAACCCTGGAATGGTCAGACAGAAGATTATTTTGATACAATGGTCACTTGGATGAAACGGGCAGATGGAACATGGGCTTTTGATTATACTATCTTTGACCGCTGGGTGGAATTTATGATGAGTGTAGGCATTGACAAACAGATTAATTGTTACTCAATGGTTCCATGGGAATTGTCATTCCAATACTACGATCAGGCAACCAACTCTTTGCAATTCGTGAAAACTGCACCGGGTGAAGCGGCTTATGAAGAAATGTGGGGAGCGATGCTTGCCTCTTTCTCCAAGCATCTGAAAGAAAAAGGATGGTTTGATATCTGTGCTATTGCGATGGACGAACGTCCGATGGAAGTAATGCAGAAGACGTTGAAAGTGATTCGTAAAGCTGATCCGGATTTTAAAGTATCGTTGGCCGGAAACTATCATGAAGAGATTGAGCCCGATCTATATGATTATTGTATTGTTATCGGACAGAACTTCCCGGAAGAAGTGCGTCTGCGTCGTGTTGCCGAGAACAAGCGTACTAATTATTATACCTGCTGTACGGAAGCCCATCCCAACACGTTTACTTTCTCTGATCCTGCAGAAGCAGCCTGGATGAGTTATTATTCATCTAAGAAACATCTGGATGGTTATCTGCGTTGGGCATATAACAGCTGGCCATTGGAACCGCTGCTTGATTCCCGTTTCCGCAGTTGGGCAGGTG
>ERZ773162.1996-NODE-1996-length-14225-cov-7.590191_pt1 | contig 14225 bp, 13 predicted proteins | sample MGYA00511113_ERZ773162 | MGnify/ENA primary metagenome ERZ773162 (study PRJEB29015, sample SAMEA2737807) | human gut metagenome | biome: human gut; feature: human-associated habitat; material: faeces | place: China | collected 2012 ... | reverse complement strand
TTCCAATTGATACAGAATTAACCAGTGAACCTGGTACAGTCCAAATTCAGCTTACATTTTCTCGTGTGGAGATGAATCCACAAGGAAAAACCACACAATATGTACGAAAAATAAGTCCAGGTTCAATTCACATAGTTCCAATTTCTGCATGGAGTGACTTTATTCCAGATGATGTCCTCTCTGAATTGGATCAACGTATGTTACAGTTGCTTGCAAGGGAACAGCATTTAGAAGATTTACAAAATACATATTTGAAAGAAAAAGCTGATGATCTTTCTTATGAAAATAATGTATTACAATTATTAGCGAATGGAAAGAAAATTGGCAGTGGAAAAACCATAACAAATGGTACAGGTCAATTTGATGTTGTAGAGTTTGGCAATCAACCTACAAACTCAGAATCATCTACATCTGTTGTAGATAAACCAGAAATTATTACTTTTTAAAAAGAACATTATACAGTTCTTTTTTTTTTATTACATTTTAAAAGGAGGACTTCATATGTCAATGAAAACCAAAACAGGATATGGTAAAAAAACTGGCCTCAATGCTGCAATCGAAGCTGGGACTATTGATTCTGGCGATATTGTGTTTACGTCCGATACTGAAGAGCTTGCTTTCATAAAGCCGGGCAACAAGCCTATGTATGTTAAAAGCCGTACTCAGGAAGCAATTAAAGTAAATGGCGTAACAGGGTTAGGGATTGCAAATAATCAAACAATTCCAGCAGGTAAGTCTCTTGATGAAATTGTTAAGATGTTAGTGCAAAAAGCCATTCCTGCTACATACACAAAACCAACCGCTGCAATCACAAATAATGGTGGACAAGCATCTGGAGCTGTAGAAGCAGGAACATCCATTACACCGAAATTAAGAGCGACATTTAATAAAAATGATGCAGGTAATCTGACAAAATTAGAAATCTTAAAAGGTGGTCAATCTGTAGGAAATGGAACTACCTCACCATATGATTACACTGGTGATTCCATTGTTATCGGTGATGAAACAATCTCATTCACATCAAAAGCAACATATGGAGAAGGAGCCATCAAGAATGATAACCTTGGACAACAATCTCCTAACGGCCATATTACGGCTGGATCTGTAACTTCTTCTGCTTATAGTATTACAGGTCAAAGAAATCTGTTTTACGGCACTGGCGTTGGTTCTGTTCCTGGACTCACCTCTGATGTTGTCAGAAAGCTTGCAAATAAGCGATTAAATCCTACTCAGGGACTTAGTTTTAATATCTCAATTGCCACTGGTCAGCAGTATGTAGTATTCGCTTATCCTGCTACATTAAGAGATGTAAATCAGGTAATGTATGTTGAAACAAACGACCCTGGTATGGCTGAAAATTTTGAAAAGAAACTCGTAGATGTAGCTGATGCTCGTGGTGGGGCTAATGGTTTAAAGTCATATAAAGTATATACTTACGCTATGTCAACCCCAGCAGCAGCTAATATGACTTTTAAGGTAACAATTTAAGTAGAAAGGGGAATAAATAATTATGGCTATTGAATCTAAAAATTTACTTGTTGCAGTTAAGGCATTTAGCCGTGCTAACCCTCTTCCTATTGATTCCAGTTCTGTATGGGATAGCAAATTAGAAGCTGATACCTATGCAAAGGCAGCCAATGCTTATGCAGGTCAAGTTGTAACAGCCAAGGTTGATGATAAATATAAGGCTTTTATTTTACAGCCTAGTGAAGCAGGATACACTTTAGAAGCTATTGGAGCAGATCCTTCAGCTCTTAAACAATATGTAATCGTAGGTACACGTCCTGAGTCTGCACAACAACAAGGCGTAATCTATATTGATAATAATGTAGGTTATATTTGGAACGGTAGCAAGTGGGTAAGAGTGTTCAGTGATTTTTCTACTGATATCGAAGGTGCTAAAAAGAGGATTTCTAGTTTAGAAACTCAAATCAAAAATAAGGCGAATATTGCTTCACCAAATTTCACTGGTTCTGTCACTATTGAAAATAAACCCATTGCAACTCAGGAATGGGTTAACGCATTAGTTGGACAATTAAATAATGGTGTTCCAGGAGTTGTAAGCACATCTTCTCCTCTCCCATCCGATAATTATAAGGCCGGACAAATGTGGAGGGTTGCTGATACTGGTACATACGCTGGTCAAAAATGTGAACCTGGGGATCTTATTATTTGTTTGAAGAATTATGAAGCTGATTCTGCAAATAATTCTGATTTTATGATTGTGCAAGCAAATGTCGATGGAGCTGTCACTGGCCCAAATTCATCCACAGATGGTCACATTGTTATTTTTGATGGAGCAACAGGAAAAATCATTAAAGATAGTAATGTTACTATTGCTTCTTTAAATGACGCTATTTCCAAAGCTCACGAACATGCTAACAAAGACAAACTTGATACATATGACAAGACTCAAACAGAATTACTGAACGCTGTTTCTGCTAATGCAGACTCCAAAATTGCAACAGCAAAAACTGAGTTAGAAAAAGTGATCGCAACCAAAGCGAACGCTAGTGATGTGTACACAACTACTGATGTAGATAAAAAGATAACAACACTTACTCAGGCTGTAAATAGCAAGGTTGATGCTGCTACAGTAGATCAGAAGATTTCTAATGCAAAAACAGAAATTGGTTCAGAAGTAGATACTAAGATTGCCGAACGTGTAGGTGAAATTCCAGAAGATACAGATATCAAAACATATATTGATACTGCTGTTGGATCTGGTGGAACAACCAGTGCTGAAGCAATCGCTAAAGCAAAACAGGAAGCAATTGATACCTCTAAGGCATATACCGATTCTGTTATTACAGTAACAGAATTTTAAGCTCCGTGTTAAAGGAGGCATTATGGCAGTAAGTAAACCAATATTGTCTGCCATAGCAACAATGGGTAGTCGTTTACCTGATCTTACCATTAAAGACGGGCAACTGCTGTTTATTCAGGATTTACATCGGATTGCCCTGGACTTTGATGGTAAACGTATATTTTATAATCAAATTATTGAATTACAAACTGATCAGGATCGTTTAAGTTTACTCGCCCCAATTAACGGTGTGTTCTATTTTGTGATTGATACATCGATACTTTGGACATATAAAAACTCTTGGGTTCAAATAACATCACCTCCACAAAATATCATTTACTTTGGAGATACATTTCCTGAATTTGGAACAAGCAGAACATTATATGTTAATACTCAAAATAGATATATTTCCATATGGGATGATAAACTCTTTAAATATGTTACTGTGGCAGATGCAATTGACACTATCAATGAAGATGATATATCTTCTCTTTTTTAGTTATATTTCAATATGAAAGGAAAAAAATATGGCACAAGATAAAAAATATTTAAGCCTTACTGGACTTAAAAGTTATGACGGAAAAATAAAATCTTTAATGGATCAGAAAGATACCAAGATTTTGCAGGATTCAAAATCATATGCAGATAGCCTTGGGGAAAATTATGATGCTGCTGGTACTGCGACTACAAAAGTAAATGAATTAGCTAATGGTCAAGTAAAGACTAATACTAATGAAATTAATGCTTTAAAGAGTAGCAAGGCAAATAAAGCCACTACTTTATCAGGATATGGGATTGCTGATGCTTACACAAAGACTCAAACTACAGCAGAAATTAATAAGGCCGTTGCAAATGCAGGTCATTTAAAGCGTACTATTGTTACTCAGCTTCCAGCTGTTGAATCTGCTGACGAACATACAATTTATATGGTTGCAAAAAACTCTGGTTCTGGCAACAATGTATACGATGAATATTTCTTGGTTGTAACTGGTCAAACTGATTCTCAAACAAAAAAATTTGAAAAAATTGGTGACTCGGCTGTAAATTTAACAAATTATGCAACCAAAAATGAAGTGGCTACAGCAAAACAGGAAGCTATTAATACTTCTTCCGCTGATGCAACTTCTAAGGCGAACAAAGCCCTGGCAGATGCTAAAAAGTACGCCGATGGACTTGGTAAAAACTATGCTACAGCAGCTCAAGGTGCAAAGGCCGACAGTGCTGTACAGGGTTCTGATGTTAAGACTGGCACAGAAAATGGATCAATTTCTGTTAAGGGTACGAATGTTCCAGTCAAAGGACTTGGAAGTGCTGCATATACAGAATCTACGGCATATGAAAAAGCCGGATCAGTAAATGCTTTAGCAAATGGACAAGTCACCACCAATAAGAACGATATCGCAACTTTAAAAGAACAAGTTACGAATCTTCAAACCGCATCTTTAACAGAGGTTACACTTTCAGAAATTGAAGCATTATTTACATAATAATTTTAAATTAAGGCAGGATTCATTCACTTGGGTCTTGCCTATTTTTATGGAGGGAGTATGGCAGATACAAAATATATAAGTCTTACAGGCTTATCTCGATTTTTATCAAAACTTAAAATGACATTCGCATCTAAAGATCATGCACATGATCTTGCCACAAACCATTCACCAGGATTTATGTCTACAACAGATAAAATGAATTTGACCAATGCTATGGATGATATAGCAAATATAAAGGAAGGTAAAATTTTAGTCAAAGAATTAACCCTAGAAGCTAGTAATTGGGTAGAAACTTCTTCTGAAATTCTTCCATATGAATTTATCTACAATAATGATTCAATATTACAAGACGATATATTTAATATATATTTTGATGATAAAAGCATTTTAGAAGCCAGCAATTGTTTTATTATTGTGAAAGCAAATTCAGGCGCAGGGAATATAACATTTCTCGCAAAAAAGAAACCTGCAAACAATTTAAAAATAAATGAAATCCGATATGTACGTTAATAGTGGGAGGTGAATTGATTTGTATGCTCAAATACATACCATTAATCCATTTGACTCAGCAATTGGAACAACTATAAAATTCACATGGAAAGGAAACCAGATTTTTAAAGTACGCTGTATTATCAAAGAGAATGAATCTGGTACTATGGTTTATGACAATACAACTGAGGGTATGAAACCATCCTATTCTCTCCCACCAACTTCAGGACTTGTAAATGGCAAATGCTATTTATGCTATATTACTGTATTTGATATAGATGGAAAAGAATCAGAACTTCAAACGATGGGAACCCCGTTTTACTGTTTTTCTACCCCAACATTTAAGTTGTCTGTAGAAAATGGAGATGTAGTAAAAAGTTCAACGTATGAAATCACACTTTCATTCGCTCAAGCGGAGTCAGAAACCCTTGATAATTATACGTTTTTTCTCTACTCATATCAGAAGACTCTTCTTCAATCATCGGGTATCCAATATAACACTACACCTCCCCTTTCGTATACTATTTCAAACTTAACAAATGCAACTCAATACTATGTCCGTGCTACTGGAACAACTATACACGGCTTTCAAGTTGATACTGGATATATTTTAATCCATGTATCGTATTCTGAATCCCAAGTATGGACTTCTTTATACTTGAACAACCGTTCAGACATTGGGGCAATTGAAATTAATGCGAATATCATTAGTTCCCAGGGAGTTCCTGAAAATCCTGAAAAAATAAAATATATAAAACCACATTTCGTTGATTTAACAGAAACACAGGTTGAATTTGATGAGGGATTCGATGTATCTGGTGATTTTTCTATAATTGCCAGTTTTTACAAACCAAAGCTCAATTCACATATTCTCTTTTTTGACACAGACACACTCTCTCGAATATTCGTATATTATCGTGAAGGGGTATTCTCTGACCAAGGAAAAAATCCGTCATTGGGGCGATTATATTATACGAATTACTCAAGTGGGATTGGTCATATTACGAAAGATGATCCCGTTTCATTACCATACACGCCTACGAACGAAACTCATGGCATTGGATATGTAATCCCATGTGTACCAGGAAAGCATTATACATTTAGTGTTACTAATCCTAATGAAAATGCAGTTGTCGCTATTGCAGAATACAAAACGCTTGAAGATGCAAAAGACTACAAAAAAAATATCGGATTCGTTCATCCAAAGCCAAGCGATTCACCTTATAGTTCGTCCTACACATCTAAAGGAAACGGAATCATTTTATGTTGGTTGGCAGGGAAATGGACAAATGGAAATACAACTCTTCACGAATGTACAAAAACAGAATTGTTAGAGCTTGAATTAGGGGAGAATGATACACCTTACGAACGAAAGTCTTATTTTGAGCTTCGCAGTGGCCCATTGATTTCTCCTGAGAATACATTTAATAATGTCTATTATTCAATTAGTAGCAATTATGTTGATATACCACAAGATACTCAAGAGTATTCTCTTTTAATCAATCGTATTGGCGGTTTATATAACATTAAAGCTATCTTGATCGATAAATCTGTCGAATAAATAAGGAGGGGTTATGTTTTTAGGTAAAACCTTTGCTGCATCAAGCAGCGCATTAGTTTCTCCACTTCAAGACACAAATACTGTACAATCAATTACAATTGCCAATGGAATTTTTGATGAATTGTATGTATCAGCAGAAATCATTCCTATGTCTGGTTTTGATGGTATCATTTCTAAATTCTGGGATTTTGCTACAAGGTTACATGCTTTATTTAATGGAAACTTACTTGCAGGAAATATCCAGTTTGCAACAGAGAGTGTAGAAAAAATACGAATCAAAAAGCGGACTCGTCATGATCGGAATTTCCAAACAATCTTTGAAAAAGAAATAGAAAAGCCAGAAGACTTTTCCTTTAAATTGATGGATTATTTTGAACCTGTAGGGGAAATTGAATATATGTACATTGCCGTTGTATTAGGCATAGAAAATCGTACCTCTATCAACAAAATACAATCCAAATTTTCTTCTTATTTCTTATGTGAACGTGATGCATCATATCCAATGTGTCTTGATAGGGAATTTTCAAAGCAATTAAATCAGAATGTGGCTGTTGTTAATACATGGGGAAGGAAATACCCACTGATTGTAAAGAATGGAACTATTAAGTATTACAACATGTCAATGTCATGTACATTCGTTGAACGAAAAGATTTTGAATACAATTTTGAGAACTCATGGGATTACCGTAATATTATTTACGACTTTTTAACAAATGGCAATCCTAAGATCCTCAAAGATAACATGGGAAATATTTATATGGTGGCAATCACAGGTGATGCAATTACCGAAGAATCAGACCATCCTCTTCATGTTATCAGTAACTTTGAACTTACGGAATGTGGAGATGCTTATTATGTTGGGGATCTCTACGATAATAATTTTATAGATACAGATATAGACAGATAGAAGGTGAATAGCATATGAGTTATCAGGTAACGCAAGAAGATTTAGATATTTTGCGACAAGGGATGCAGGAAATAACTGTCAAAGTAGATTTACTTGATACTAATTATAAAATATTAGATTCTCTGGAAGGAAATGTAATCACTGATTCCATTTCACAAGATAATGAATCCGTTCAAAGAAGAAGTTATTCCTGTACATTACAGATAACTCATTCTTCTTTCTCTATTGGTAAAGACAAAAAGATTTGGTATGACAAACGCATCCGTCCTTACTATGGGGTTAAGTCGTTAAGAACAGGCAATATTAAATATTATCTTCTTGGGACATTTACATACGATTCTATCAATTCTCAATATGACCCTGTTACGAACCAATTACAACTTACTTGTCCAGATCTTATGTCATTATATGATGGAACGCTCAATGGACAGATTGGAGGTTATGGGTCTTCTAATCCTGATTCGGATGCAATTGCACAAGGATTATTTATTCCTGCTGGAGAAGATATACGCAAATCAATTATAGCTACATTAAAAGCTTCTGGGATTACACAATATATCGTAGAAGATATTGGAAAAGAAATCCCCTATGATCTTGAATTTGATACGGGTACTACATTTTGTGATGTATGGACAAAAATAAGGGATCTTTATGATTCATGGGAATTTTATTTTGATATAAATGGCGTTTTTATTTGGCAGCAAGTTCCAACCTGCTTAGATGACCCTGTTGCCCTTGATGATGATATCATGCAACAAATTACAGTCGATGAAAATGTAAATGTTAAATTAAGCGGTATTTATAATGTAACTGAGGTATTTGGGAAAGTATTAGAATTGACTAACAATGACCGATATGCCGAAACATCTACTTATACAGACAATGTTTATCATATAACTTTAGATGGCTATAAAGAATGGTCGGATGTAAATAACTTAACCAAAATTGGATTAAAAGTATTAACCGATAATTTAGATTCACCTAAATTTTCTATCAATAACTACTCTCCTATTCCTATTTATGATGGCGATGGAAAACCTTTAAAAGCAGGAGTCTTAAAATCAAATAATAGTTATGTATTTCGTTTTAGACGACAAACTGTGACGGAATCAGGTTTAGTTATGGGATTATTTTTACTTGGTCAGTATCAATGTTATGGGAAATATGTAGAGTCTTCACCTAAATGTCCTTATAGTACAGTGAATATAGGGGAAATTGGTAAGTCTGTACAATATGATTCTCTCACGGATGACGCTGCATGTTATAACCAGGCAGAATACCTTACTTATAAAACAACTGCTATGATGGACACGATCAATTTAACAACACAAGTAATCCCCTGGCTTGAAGTGAATCAAAAAGTATCTTATAAATCTAAATTATCGCATGAATTAAATCAATACATTGTTAAAAGTTTAAATTGGACAACTGGTGATGGTACTATGTCATTAGTCCTTTATAAATTTTTAGAGGATTTTTCTTTTGTCTATGATCGAAAACACAAGAAAAGGAGGGATATTTAATATATGGCTTTTGACAAACAAACTCAGTCATATCCAGATTATCCAAGAAGTAAATTTCCTGGGAATATTTGTAACGCCCCTAATATGATTGTTTCTTATTAGGAACGCTGTAAATACAAGGCTTTTCGGAGCCTACAATCCGAAAAAAATAATATTTGATCTATCACATTACGCAGAAAGCCGTCCAGGTGCTATCTTGGGCGGCTTTTTTGCGTGGATAGACCGGAAGGAGGCAGAAAAATAATTACAGAAATTTAAGCTCGAAAATTGTGCAACTTTCACGAAAAGGAGGTTAGTGAATGGCAGATGAAAAACTGAACACGGGCCCCGAGGTGCAGAAAACCGAGGAGGCTCCCGTGCCCGCTGTGGCTGATCCGGCCCACGGGGAGGCCGCCGTTCCCGAACACCCGCCGGAACAGGCCGGGCCTGCCGATCCCGGAGATGTGGTAATCTCTGCGGAGCAGATTGACGCGCTCATGGCAGAAAAGCGGCAGGCGGCCCGGGCCGAGGTGGAAAAGGCAGAGGCATCCCGTGAACAGGAGGCCGGGGCTCCTGCACCGGAGCATCCTGCCGCTGAAAGCGAGAAAGCTGAAAAGCCGCGCCGTGGCCGTCCCCCTAAGTCTGATAAAACAGAGCGCCCCGGGCCGGAGGCTGAAAAAGAACCCAAAAAGGCCGGGCCCCGCAAGGGCCGCCCGTCTAAGGCTGACAAGGCGGCCCCCGACAAGGCCCAGCCGTCACAACGAGACAAATTGTCCCGAAGTGGCGGGAAAGCTCCCGAAGCTCCTGCTCCCCCGGATGCCGGAAAGGATAAGCCCGCAAAGGAGGCCGCTCCCCCGGAGCAGGGCGTGACGGAGCCGACTGTACCGCCCCGCCCTGTGGAGGAGGGAAAGCTGGTCTATCTGAAACTTTCCGATCTCCACCCGTTCCATACATTCCGCCCCCATCCGTTCAAGGTGCGGGACGATGCCAAAATGCAGGAAACGGTGGCATCCATCAAGCTCAACGGCGTTATGGTACCCGGACTTGCCCGCCCGGAAAAGGACGGAAACGGCTATGAGATTGTGGCAGGCCATCGCCGCTGCCGTGGCAGCGAGCTGGCCGGGCTGGAGGAAATGCCCTTTATTGTCCGGGATATGACCGACCACGAGGCGGTGGAGGCCATGAAGGACAGCAACAAGCAGAGGGATCAGACGCTCCCCAGCGAACTGGCCGCCCTTTTGGATCTGGAGGTAGAGGACATCAAGCACCAGGGCTCCCGGCTGAAAGGTGTGGCCGAGGGCGATGTGGGGAAACGCTCGGTTGAGATTGTGGGCGAGGCGCATGGCATGAACTATAAAAAGGTTATGCGGTATCTGCGCCTTAACCACCTTGTCCCGGAGCTCATGGATAAGGTGGACGATAAAAAGATGGGCTTCATGCCTGCGGTGGAGCTTTCCTATATCAAGCCGAAAAACCAAAGGCTGATTGCCGTTTCCATTGACGGGGAACAGGCATCCCCCTCTCTGGCCCAGGCGAAACAGCTCCGGGAGCTGGATAAGGAGGGCAAACTCAACGGCGATGTAATTGACGGCATATTAAGCGAAAAGAAAAAGGAGGATCGCGGCGTGATTATTTCGATGGCCGAACTGGAGAAGTATTTTGGCAAGGAGGCCACTCCCGCCAAAATGAAGGAGCAGATCATGACTTTGCTGGACGAGTGGAAGGAGAAACAGCCGCCCGAGCTGGCAAAGGCCCCGAAAAAGATGGAAAAAGACAAGTAACCCGACCACACTTCGAGACAAATTGTCCCGAGGGGGCCCCGCCCCTCCTGCAAAGGGCTCTGTGGTGATATATCCCCCGTCGCCGCCTATCTTCCTGTACAGCCGGGAGTGGGCCGTCAAGGGTGCAACGCACCGCCGCTTGCGGCGGCCTGCCCTTGACGGCCTGCCCCGGCTGTGCTATTTCCAGCGGCGCGGCGGGGGTATATATCCTCCAGAGCCGCCCCCTTTCCCATGACTGGGAAAGGGCGGGGGGATTGGGCTGAAGTATCTTTCTTCAATGAATGGAGGTTTTGACAATGAAACGGCCACTTGCTTATATTACCGCCGGATGGCTTGGCGGTGACAGTGAAAACGCGGAACAGGCGGCCCGCTACTGCCGGGCGGTGTATGAGGCGGGCTTTTCGCCCATTTGCCCTACCCTGTATCTGCCCTTATTCCTCAATGACGCAGTGCCGGAGGAGCACAAAAGCGGTATTGACATGAGCCGCGACCTGCTCCGCCGCTCCCATGTGCTGGTAGTCTGCGGCCATACCATGACCGAGGCCATGAAAAACGACATCGCCGTTGCCCAGCGGCTGGGGATTACTGCTACCACCCTTGAGGGCATCCTTACCGTCAAGGGACAGGGCCGCCGCTGATGGCGGCCCTTTTCGAAGCCTACATCACGAACCTGGGAAAATATAACGAGGGCGAGCTGGTAGGAGAAACGCTGGAATTCCCTACTACCACGGAGGAGGTGCAGGCGCTCCTAAAGCGCATCGGCGTGGATGGCGTGCGGTATGAGGAGTTTTTCATTACCAGCTTTGACGGCGATGTGCTGGGGCTCTATGACTATCTGACGGAATACGAAAATCTTGACGAGCTCAACCATCTGGCCTGCCTGCTTTCCGAACTGGATCAGAGTGATTTGGAAAAATTCGAGGCCGTGATCGACAGCGGCGGGCACACTTCCAGCGTAGCCGACCTCATCAACCTCACGCAAAATCTGGATTGCTACGAGTTTTATCCCGACATTGAAAGCGAGGAGGATTTAGGCCGCTACGCTACGGAGGACTTGCCGATCCCGGAAGAGCTGAAAGACTACTTTGATTATGAGGCATACGGACGGGATGTTTCCATCAACGAGGGCGGCCATTTTGCTCCCGGCGGCTATATTGTTCAGACCAGCAGTGATTTCAAAGAATTTTATCACGGTATAAAGGACATCCCCGCCGAGCACAGGGTTTTCTCCTATCCGAAACTTTCTATCCGGGAACAGATGGCGGCTTACAAGGAGATTATTGACGGTTCCTCTTTGGAAGGCTATCGGAAACTTTCCCATAAGGAGCGTGAGGAACGATAGGCGGCACTTCGAGACACTTTGTCCCGAGGCGGCCGCCGGAAAGGAGGCGGTATAACTGATTGATGAAGATGTTTCCCGGCGTACCATAGCAATTTCTGTCCGGGCAAGCAAGCTGACGGCGCGTGGCCTTGCCTATGTGCTGGGGGCTGTGGGCCGGAAGATCCGCAAGGCTTACCGGGAACACCAAACGCCCCACGGCAGGCAGAGCGTGAAAAAGCTCATGGGACACGGAGCGGCTACAAACAGCATCGAGCTTTCCGGGGACACGAAAGCATTTGACCGGGTGGCCCGGAAGTGGAATGTGGACTATGCCTTTTATAAAACCGGGCCGGACAAATACTTGTTGTTTTTCAAGTCGGGGCAGGCGGATGCGATCACCGCCTGCTTTTCTGAATACTCGCGGAAGGTGCTGAATAAATCCAAATCCCGCCGCATCCCCATCCGGGAACAGCTTAAACAGGCGGCGGATCAGCTTGCGAAGGAAAAGCCCCGCAAGCGGGAACGGGTAAAGGAGGCGGTTCGTGAGGACAGATAACATCAAAAAATATGTACTTCCAAACATCCCCTATCTGTTTGTACTGTGGGCCTGCTTAAAGCTGGGGACGGCTTACCGGCTGGCCGCTGGCGCGGATTTCGCCCATAAGCTCATGGGCCTGGGGCAGACCATCGGCCCGGCCTTTGCCGACTTCGCGCCGGGGTTTGCTCCCTTTGACTGGCTCATCGGCATTGTGGGCGCTGTGGGCTTCCGCCTGCTGATCTACTTCAAAAGCAAGAACGCAAAGAAATTTAGACGGGATGAAGAATACGGATCGGCCCGCTGGGGCACCGAAAAAGACATCAAGCCCTTTATCGATCCGAAGTTTGAAAACAACATCATTTTGACCGGGACAGAGTTCCTTACCATGAACACCCGCCCGAAAAACCCGGCCAACGCCCGCAACCTTAACGCCTGTGTGATCGGCTCGTCCGGCTCGGGCAAAACCCGCTTCTGGCTCACTCCGCAGATTTTGCAGGCCAGCGCGGATAAAAACGGCGGATGCAGCTATGTGTGCGTCGATCCGAAAGGCGGGGTGCTCTCCCAGGTGGGATCTTTCTTACAGCGGCGCGGGTATCGGATCAAGGTGTTCAATTCCATTGATTTTTCAAAATCCATGCACTATAATCCGCTGGCCTATATCAAGAATGAGGCCGACATCCTTAAATTTGTGGATGCGCTGATTTCCAATACCAAAGGCGAGGGCAAGGAAGGCGATCCGTTCTGGACGAAGGCGGAAACGCTTTTGTACTGCGCTTTGATTGCCTATATCATTTTCGAGGGCCCTGCCGAGGATCGGAACATGAATACGCTGGTGGATATGATTTCCGGCATGGAAGTAAAGGAGGACGATGAAAACTACTTAAACGCCGTGGACTATATGTTCAAGGGGCTGGAAAAGCGCAAGCCGGACTGCTTTGCGGTCAAGCAATACCGCAAATATAAATTAAGTAGCGGCAAAACCGCAAAGTCGATCCTGATTTCCTGCGGAGCCCGCCTCGCGCCCTTTGACATCCCCCAGCTTAGGGAGATTATGGCCTATGACGAGATGGAGCTTGACCGCATCGGGGATCGGAAAACGGCGGTGTTCTTTATCATTTCGGACACCACGCAGACCTATAACTTCCTTGTGGCGCTGGCCTTTTCGCAGATGTTCAATCTTCTGTGTGAACGGGCCGACAATGTTTTCGGAGGCCGCCTGCCCCACCATGTACGGGTGCTGTGGGACGAGGCGGCCAACACGGGACAGGTGCCCCAGCTCGAAAAAATCTGCGCCGTGATCCGCTCCCGCGAGGTATCGCTGACGCTCTTTTATCAGCAGTTGGCGCAGTGCAAGGCCATTTACGATAAACACGCGGAGACAATTCTCGGAAATATGGACAGCGTGGTATTCCTGGGAGGCCGCGAGGCCAGCACCATCAAGGAAATATCCGAAAACTGGCTGGGGAAAGCTACCATCTCCATGCAGACTGACAGCCGCTCCCGTGGGCAGTCGGAAAGCTACAGTCAAAATAACCAGCGTCTGGGCCGTGAGCTGATGACACCCAGCGAGCTGGCTACCATGCCCGGGGACAAGTGCATTTTACAGCTTCGGGGCCTGCCCCCGTTCTACTCCCCGAAGTATGATCTGAAAAAGCACCCGAATTATAAATACACGGCTGAAGCCGACAAACAGAAAAACGCTTTTGACCTCGACAAGCTCATAAACCGCCGCAGGCGGCCCGGGCTTAACGAGGCGTGTGAGATGTATGAGGTGGCTGTGCCGGACGATGCGCTCACGGAAGAGGACGAGGACATCCTCAACTATGATGA
>ERZ773162.1993-NODE-1993-length-14255-cov-3.070704_pt1 | contig 14255 bp, 15 predicted proteins | sample MGYA00511113_ERZ773162 | MGnify/ENA primary metagenome ERZ773162 (study PRJEB29015, sample SAMEA2737807) | human gut metagenome | biome: human gut; feature: human-associated habitat; material: faeces | place: China | collected 2012 ... | reverse complement strand
GGAGAGCCGTCTAACGACGGGCGCATTCCTCCCACGACCTAAGAGGTCGGGGTATTCTGCGCTGTTTTATGATGAAATTTGTGGATCTGCTGATCATGAGCCTGAAAAATTTAAGCAGAAGAAAGCTGAGGACCGCGCTGACGGTCCTTGGTGTTGTGATCGGTACGGCATCCATCGTGGTCATGGTTTCTCTCGGCATTGGCTTAAGTGAACTGAACCGGGAGCTGATCTCTTCCTTTGGAAGCCTGACAGAGATTAACGTGGAGAATCCTTACAACGGAGACAACTCCAAAGATCCGCTGTATCTGACCGATGATGTGGTAAAGCAGATGAAGCGTCTTCCTTATGTCACGGATGTGTATCCGATGCTGCAGGTGAATGTGCTGCTGCAGCAGGGAAAATATTCTACAAACCTGACCCTAAACGGAGCACCCTATGAGTATCTGAAGAAAATCCCGCTGGGACAGGGGGCGCTTTCCGAACCATCGGACAAGGAAATGAAGCTGATCTACGGCAATGCTATCATCCAGTGGTTCCAGGATTCCAAAGGAAATAACACATACTGGGAAACCGGGCAGCTTCCGGACATAGACTTCATGGGAAAGCCGATGTTTGTGATCTTTGATACAGACACCTACTACCAGTCCCAGGGCGGCGGGGAGGATGCCCCGAAGCCGCCGAAGAAGTACCTGCTGAAGACCGATGGCGTGGTAGAGGGCGGTGTCGATGATTATAACGGCTATGCCTACAACGTGTATACAAGACTGGATCTTTTGGAGACCCAGCTGCGCCGTGTTTTCAAAAAAAAGGCCATCCCGGGGCAGCCTACCAACAAGAAGGGAAAGCCTTATCACTACTTTATTTATAATTCCTGCATCGTCAGTGTAGATGATGTGGAGCATGTGGAGGAGGTTCAGAAAAAGCTCACCGACATGGGCTTTCAGGCCTCCAGCAATGCCGACTGGATGAAACAGTCGGAACAGCAGTCCAGCATGATTCAGGCCGTGCTTGGCGGTATCGGCGCCGTATCCCTGTTTGTAGCGGCCATCGGAATTGCCAATACCATGATGATGTCGATCTATGAGCGCACCAAAGAAATCGGTATCATCAAGGTGCTGGGCTGTGACATGAAGGTGATCCGCAACATGTTTTTACTGGAATCCGGCTTTATCGGCTTTATGGGAGGTGTCGTGGGCCTTGCTTTCAGTGAGGCGGTGTCCTTTGCCATCAACCACCTGCTGAACATCGGTCAGAGCATGACCGGAATGAGCGGAAACATTTCCCGGATCCCGTTATGGCTGGCAGCAGCCTCACTGGCCTTTGCCGTGTTCATTGGCATGGCTGCCGGTTTCTTCCCGGCGCTCAGGGCCATGAAGCTGAGCCCGCTGGCGGCCATCCGGAACGAATAAAGGACTGAAAAAAATACTTGCATTTTCCATCTGAATCCGTTATCCTGTATACAGAGCGTGTGACTGGCGGAAAAGGTGGGAAACCACAGGGGAGCACGCAAAATTTCGATTGCCGGCCGCCTGGGCACCATGTTTTTGTGGTACTCAGGCGGCTTTTTTCAGATCATGACGACCCGGACGGACTGCAAAACGTGGAAACAGAGAAAACCATCAAACATTCATTCATAGGAGGAATCAACCATGAAACAGTTATCCCTGCAGGAAGAGTTACAGGCAAACGCATACCCGGGAAGAGGTATCGTCATCGGAAAAACACCGGACGGAACCAGGGCGGTGACTGCCTACTTCATCATGGGACGCAGCGAGAACAGCCGCAACCGTGTTTTTGTGGAAGATGGGGAAGGCATCCGCACCCAGGCATTTGATCCAGGCAAGCTATCTGACCCGAGTCTCATCATCTATGCTCCGGTGCGTGTACTGGGAAACAAAACCATTGTGACCAACGGTGACCAGACCGATACCATTTACGAGAGCATGGACAAACAGCTCACTTTTGAGCAGTCTCTTAGAAGCCGCGAGTTTGAGCCGGACGCACCGAACTACACCCCACGGATCTCCGGTGTCCTTCATATTGAAAACGGACGTTACAATTACGCAATGTCCATCTTAAAGAGCAACAACGGCAACCCGGATGCCTGCAACCGATATACCTTTGCTTACGAAAATCCGGTGGCCGGTGAGGGACATTTCATCCATACCTACATGCACGACGGCAATCCGCTTCCGAGCTTTGAGGGTGAGCCGAAATTAGTCGGCATCCAGGATGACATGGACGCATTTACCGACATGCTGTGGAACAGCTTAAATCCGGATAACAAGGTTTCTCTGTTTGTACGCTATATTGATATCGCAACCGGCGCATACGAGACAAAAATCGTGAATAAAAACAAATAAGGGAAAAGGAGATACGAAGATGAACGAGATGGAATTAAAATACGGCTGTAACCCGAATCAGAAACCGGCAAGAGTATTCATGCATAACGACAAAGACCTTCCGTTCCAGGTCTTAAGCGGAAGACCAGGCTATATCAACCTGCTGGACGCCTTCAATGGCTGGCAGCTGGTAAGAGAACTGAAAAAAGCTACGGGACTTCCGGCAGCAGCCTCCTTTAAGCATGTATCCCCGGCCGGCGCAGCAGTAGGACTGCCGCTTTCCGAGACTCTGGCAAAGATCTACTGGGCAGATGACATGGGAGAGCTTTCACCGTTAGCCAATGCTTATGCAAGAGCCCGCGGCGCGGACCGCATGTCTTCCTTCGGAGATTTCATTTCCCTGTCCGATGTCTGCGATGCTTCCACCGCAAAGCTTATCAAGCGTGAGGTATCTGACGGTGTCATTGCTCCGGGATACGAGCCGGAGGCACTGGAAATTTTAAAAGAGAAGAAAAAAGGCAATTACTGCGTGATCCAGATCGACCCGGATTACGAGCCGGAGCCGATCGAGCGCAAGCAGGTGTTCGGCGTGGTATTTGAGCAGGGCAGAAACAATCTGGATATCAACAAAGACATGCTGAACAACGTAGTAACTGAGAATAAGGAAATCCCGGATCAGGCAAAGATCGATCTTGTCATTTCTCTCATTACCTTAAAGTACACTCAGTCCAACTCCGTCTGCTACGCAAAGGCCGGTCAGGCCATCGGCATCGGCGCAGGACAGCAGTCCCGTGTACACTGCACAAGACTGGCAGGACAGAAGGCAGACAACTGGTTTTTACGCCAGGCTCCTCAGGTGCTGAACCTGCAGTTTGTGGACGGCATCAAGCGTGCTGACCGCGATAACGCCATTGACGTTTACATCGGTGACGAGTACATGGATGTGCTGGCGGATGGCGTATGGGAGAAGACCTTTAAGGTAAAACCGCCGGTATTCACCAAGGAGGAGAAGCGTGCATGGCTGGATCAGATGACCGACGTGGCACTGGGCTCTGACGCGTTCTTCCCGTTCGGTGACAATATCGAGCGTGCATATAAGAGCGGCGTGAAATATATTGCGCAGCCGGGCGGATCCGTTCGCGACGACAACGTGATCGAGACCTGCAACAAATACAACATGGCGATGGCCTTCACCGGCATCCGCCTGTTCCATCACTAAGATTTGGAGGATGATATCATGTTTATTACCTGTTTGGACCTGGAAGGAGTATTAGTACCGGAAATCTGGATCGCATTCGCTGAGGCCAGCGGCATCCCGGAGTTAAAGCGCACCACCCGCGATGAGCCGGACTATGACAAGCTGATGAAATGGCGTCTCGGAATTTTAAAGGAGCACGGACTTGGCTTGAAGGAGATCCAGGAAACCATCGAGAAGATCGACCCGATGCCGGGAGCAAGAGCGTTCTTAGATGAGCTCCGGGAGCTGGGACAGGTAATCATCATCAGCGATACCTTCACCCAGTTCGCAAAGCCACTCATGAAAAAGCTGGGCTGGCCAACCATTTTCTGCAACGAGCTGGAAGTAGCAGAGGATGGTGAGATCACCGGATTCAGAATGCGCATTGAGCAGTCCAAGCTCAGTACCGTCAAGGCACTGCAGTCCATCGGCTTTGAGACCATTGCCAGCGGCGACAGCTACAATGACCTTGGCATGATCCGCGCCAGCAAGGCCGGCTTCCTCTTTAAGAGCACCGATCAGATCAAGAACGACAATCCGGATCTTCCGGCGTACGAGACCTATGAGGAGCTGCTGGCAGCGATCAAGGCAGCAGTATAAAACAGAACACAGAGACACTACCATGAGTAAAAGGGCAGATTCCCGGCTGTGCAGGGATCTGCCTTTTGTGCCTGGCGGATTTGAAAAACGATATCTGATTTACAGGAAGGAGAAACTATGCGTACAAAACGATTAGGTGATATGCTTCTGGAACTGGGACTGATCACGCAGGAGCAGTTAAAGCAGGCCCTGGAATTCCAGTCCAGAGAAAAAGGCCGTCTGGGCTCTATTCTGATCGAGCATAACTTTATTACGGAGCGGCAGCTGATCGATGCCCTTCGCATGCAGCTTGGCATTGAATATATTGACCTGACCAAGGTGGACATAGCGCCGGAGATGTCCCGGTATGTCCCGAAAAATCTGGCAAAGCGCATGAGCATTGTGCCGGTGCGCAGCTCAAAGGAGCAGCTGTTTCTGGCCATGGCAGATCCGCTCAACTTTATGGCGGTGGAGGAGGCACAGCGCACTTCCAGGAAGCGTATTGTGCCGATGATCGCTTCGGAACCGGCTGTCCAGCATGCCATCAACGTGCTCTATGGCAATGAAGGCGCAGCTCAGGCCATGGCGCAGATCCGCGCGGAGAATGCGGCCACCATGGAAACAGAGACAGCGGCCCGGTCATCCGAAAGTCAGGAAAACGCAACCCCGATGGTGCGCCTGGTCAATTCCATCATCGAGCGGGCCTACACGGAGAATGCATCCGATATCCATTTCGAACCGACGCAGGAGGAGCTGATCGTCCGCATGCGTATTGACGGCCAGCTGCACCGCATCATGGTCATTCCGGGAGAGCTGAAGGATTCCGTGATCTCTCGTCTGAAGATCATGTCTCACATGGACATCGTGGAAAAGCGGATCCCGCAGGATGGACGCGCAGTCCTTTCCGTAAAAGAAACGGAGCTGGATATGCGAACCTCCACGCTGCCGACGATCTATGGCGAGAAGGTGGTGATCCGTATCCTGCGCAGAAATGAGGGAACCCTGAACCGGCGCGGCATCGGTATCCCGCCGCTTGAGGATGCCAAGATCGACAAACTGCTGGGCCTGACCTCCGGTGTGATCATGATCGTGGGACCGACCGGTTCCGGCAAATCCTCTACCATGTATACCCTGATCCGTGAGCTGCTTTCCGACCGGACCAACCTGATCACGCTGGAGGATCCGGTGGAGTATCATATGAAAGGCGCAACGCAGGTGCAGATCAACGAAAAGGTCGGCCTGACCTTTGCTTCCGGTCTGCGTTCTATCCTGCGCCAGGACCCGGATATCATCTGTGTTGGTGAGATCCGGGACGGCGAGACCGCAGAGATCGCCATGCGCGCCGCTATGACCGGTCACCTGGTCATCACCACGATCCATACCGAAGATGCCATTTCCGCCATCGACCGTCTGCGCGATATGGGCGTACCGCCTTATCTGATCGCGGCAGGCCTGCGCGGTGTCATTTCCCAGCGTCTGCTGCGCCGCATCTGTCCAAGCTGCAGAGAGCAGATCGTGCCGCCCAGGAAAGCCCTGGAGCTTGCGAAAATACCGGATATTCCGGGGCGGATCTACTGGCACGGAGCTGGCTGCGACCACTGCTTCCGCTCCGGCTACCGCGGACGGATCGGTGTATTTGAGGTCATGGTGATCCAGGAAGGTCTGCGCCGCTGTATTATGGAAGGAGCAGACCGGCCGCGCTTTATGGAGGCTGCGAGAAGGGAGAGCGCGTATATCCCGATGTCAGAGCATGCGCAGAAGCTTCTGGAGAATGGAACTACAACCGTGGACGAGATCATCCGAACGCTGTCCATCTTCTAAACAGGAAAAGAAAGGAACGATCCGAATATGTATCGATATACCGCAGAAATACTGATTGCGATAGCAGCAGAAAAGGAAGCCTCAGATGTGCACCTGATCGCGGGCCTGCCGCCAAAATGCCGGATTGACGGCCAGATCCGCAGCCTGACAGACGAACCTTTGTCTTACGAGGACTGTGAGGAGCTTGGAAGACAGCTGGCCGGGGAGCATGTCAGAAGGATAGACCAGATCGGCCAGCTGGATTTTTCCGCAACGCTTGCCGGACGGCGCATCCGGATCAACCTGTTCCGCCAGCAGGGGGCTCTTTCTGCTTCGCTGCGCCTTTTAAGCAATACCATCCCAAGGCTTCAGGAACTGGGACTGCCGGATGCCGTGCGTCAGTTTTCACGCTGGAATAAGGGCATTGTTCTGGTGACCGGTGAAACCGGTAGCGGAAAGTCCACTACCCTGGCAGCTATTCTGGACCAGATCAACCAGACAAGGCCTGTTCATATCATTACGTTGGAGGACCCGATCGAGTATGTGTATACCCCGCAGCGCGCCATCATCAACCAGCGTGAGGTGGGCGTGGATGTAGAAGACTATGAGCATGGGCTCTACGCATCCCTGCGGGAAGACCCGGATGTGATCCTGATCGGTGAGATGCGGACACCGGAAACCATCGAGACCGCGCTGGTGGCGGCAGAAACCGGACACCTGGTTTTTTCTACTCTTCATACAAACTCTGCAGTCGACAGCATCGACCGGATTGTAGGAGTGTTCCCGGAAAATAAGCAGCCGCAGATCCGTCTGCAGCTGTCCATGACATTGAAAGCAGTTCTGGCACAGCAGCTGGTACCGCGTGCCGAAGGGAAGGGGCGCGTGGCAGCCTGCGAGCTTATGATGATCACGACTCCGATCCGGAACCTGATCCGGGACGGCCGCACTCCGCAGATGCAGAGCTATCTGTTGTCCGGAGCAAAGGATGGTTCTGTTACGATGGACCATTCCCTGCTTGAGTTGGCACAGCGCGGCGTGATCATGCCGGAGACCGCAATGGAATCTGCGTATGATCCGGCCGAGCTGCAAAAGAGCTTTTTGTTACGCTAAAATAAGTTATGAAATTAAAAACAAATAATTTGTCATAAAAGACAGCGTATTTGTCACAATTTGATGTATTTTATTTAGTACAATAACGCTTCAGAAATAAGTGTTTCTTTACAACGAAATAGTAAGGTGATAAAATCAGAATGAAAATTTGAAAGGCTATTAAGAATTTCTTCATAACCTTGTAAGACATGCGCTTGGAGGTTGAGATATGCCGACTTTTTCATATCGGGCACTCGGCAGAGACGGAAAGGAAGTCCGCGGTGTGCTCCAGGCAGAAACAGAAACGGCTGCCGCAACCAGGGTCCGGGACAGCTATCCGGTACTGCTAAGCATCAGCCGCGAGGCTGAAAAGAAAAAACAGACAAGCCTGTTGCAGATGGAAATTGGTAATAAGCAGATCAGGACCAAGGATTTATCCATTCTCTGTTCTCAGTTTGCCATCACGCTTCGCTCAGGAATGTCCATATCCCGTTCCATGCAGATGCTGGCGGGGCAGTGCAGTGATAAACGTCTGCGCAGGGTTATGGCGGAAGCCGCCACAGAAGTCGCAGCAGGAAGCACCGTGGCTGCAGCACTGGAGAAGCACCGGGAACGCTTTCCGCTTACCTTTATCGAGACGATCCGGGCAGGCGAACAGTCCGGTACCCTGGACCAGTCCTTTGAACGGCTGCACAAATATTACGACAAGGCTTATAAGACTACAGAGAAAATCAAAAGCGCTCTCACCTACCCCATATTTGTCATTGCGATCGCGGTAGTGGTTGTCATCATTGTTATGGCCAAGGTAGTCCCGACGCTGGCCAATGTATTTGAGGATCTGGGAGGAAAGCTTCCGCTTATGACCCGGATGCTCATCGGCGCGTCAGACTTCTTCGCTGCGTGGTGGCTGGTCATGATCGCGTTCTGGGCTGTCTTTATTCTTGCATTCCGCATGTATACAAAGACACCGGACGGAAAAATCCGGAAGGCCAAAATAGCGTTATCACTGCCGTTAGTGGGAATCATCAACCAGATGAACGCCGCGGCGCAGTTTGCCAATACCATGTCCGTTCTTCTGGCAGCAGGCATCACGCTGGACCAGGCCGTGGAAACCACAGCCAAGGTCATGGATAACGCGTTGTTCCGGGACGAGGTCCAGGCTATGCGCAAAACCATTGAGCAAGGCCGTACCCTGACAGACTGTCTGAAGGGCAGGAAGTATTTTCCACAGACCATGATCGATATGTGCGCGGTAGGAGAAGAAACCGGTGAGCTGGAGGATACGTTAGAGAATGTAGCGGATTACTACACCAACGAAGCCGATTTCCGGATTCAGAGACTCCTGGCCATGCTGGAGCCGACGCTGCTGATCCTGCTGTCCATCTTCGCGGGATTCATTGTGGTGTCGATCTACCTTCCGATTTTCACCATGTATGATCTGATGTGATGAAAAACGGTATGCAACACGATTGAAACGAAGGCTCCCCTTCGATCAATAATAAAAACTTTTACAAAAGGAGACTCAAAACATGAAAAGCTTATTCAAAAAGATTCGTGGAAACAAAAAAGGCTTTACCCTGGCAGAGCTGCTGGTGGTAGTAGCAATCGTAGGTATTCTGGTTGCAATCTCTATTCCGGTGTTTACCTCTCAGCTTGCTAAAGCAAGAAAGGCAACCAACCAGGCAAACATGAGAGCAGCAAAGGCAGCAGCAGTGGCACAGTATATGACAGATAGCAAAGAGGGACAGGCATTCTATGAATATGATTTAGAAGAGGGAATTGCAAAGTTCATTAATGAGAAGACTCTGACTACTTCCAAAACAATTGAAGCAGCAGACAGTGATAAGCGTTATACAAAAATTGAAGTTTCTGTTAAGGCATCTTCTGTAGAGTCAGATGGAAATACAGGTGTTGATACTACTAAGGATGACGGCAGTGTGGTTATTTACGTAGAATAATTCTGAAACCACATACAGTGGACGAGAGGATGGGGTTTCCCATCCTTTCTTTGCTATATGGAAGAAAATGAGCCAATGGGAGGAGCTTTTTATGATAAAAAACAGAAAAAATCAGGCTTTTACCTTATCTGAACTCCTCGTAGTGGTTGCCATTGTCGGTATCCTGGTGGCAATCAGCATTCCGGTTTTTGCTTCTCAGCGCGAGAAGGCGAGACGCGCAGTGGACATGGATACAGCCAGGAAAATTAAGTCAGCACTGGTTTTGGCCTATAACAACGAGGAAATTCAGGTTCCCAGAACCACCAGCTCCAACGGATATGGTACCTGGGTCATGCTTTGCAACGGAACAACAGAATACGCACCTCAGGCTTACCGCGACAACGGAAAAAATGTAAAAGGCATGTGGTGCGGTGCCAATAAAGGTGTTACCGTTCACGGCCATACCGTGGATCATGACTGGACCTATAACAAGGATGTGGAAAATATCCTGAAGGCATATGGCCTGGATGTAGTGACCTTGCGCACACACAGCAACGGAGATAAAAACGGCTGGGACTGGATCATCATTGAGGTTGGCTACAACGAAAAGGGCGAATTCATCAGCAGAATGTATTCCGGTTATAAAAATCAGAATGGTGCTGCCGGACAGGAAAAGAATCCGTCCAATCTCGAAAAAATGTTATACAAAACAGCTTCATAATCTGGGAGAACATCATGCTACATATTAGTTTTGGCCTTACAGCCTACATCCTCTGTATTACCTTCTTTCTGGGCTGCTGCCTGGGAAGCTTTGCGGACTGCCTGGCCATGCGCCTGTTGTCGGGAGAGTCGGCTTTTGCCGGACGTTCCCACTGCGACAGCTGCGGTCATGTTTTGGGGGCGCCGGACCTGGTGCCTCTGTTCTCCTGGCTTTTTTTAAAGGGCAGATGCCGCTACTGCGGCGCAAGGGTTCCGGCAGAGTGCTTTTTCACCGAGCTGCTTGCGGGAATCGGCTGCTGCATGGTGGTTTATCGCTTTGACTTGTCCGTCATGAGCCTGCGGGGCATTCTTCTCGGTCTGATCCTTCTGACCATGGCTCTGACCGATCTTCATGGCTGGATCATTCCGGACCGGCTGCAGATAGCGGGCTGTCTGGTGTTTCTGGTGACGGCCTTCCTTTTGCCGGAACCGGTGTTCCATATACTGCGCGGTTTGCTTTTCGGAACGGTGCTTGGCGGCGGAATGCTGCTGTTATCCCTTCTGTTTGACTGGCTGACCGGAAAGGAAAGCCTTGGCGGCGGGGACATCAAATTGTTTTTTATGACCGGGCTGTATTTGAATTCAGCCTGGGAGCTTTTGTTTTATCTGATCTTAAGCTGTCTGCTTGGACTCGGGTTCGCGGCACTGCGCAAATCGCAGCGGCTTCCCTTCGGCCCTTCCATCGCGGCGGCGTGCTTTATCATGACCCTCTATGGAACTGTAATCACCCGTTGGTATACGGGACTGTTTTAAACGGAGTATTGTGCACACGATGAAAAATTGTCTGGGAATTGAAATTGGACATTGCCGCATTAAAATTGCATATATGGAGCGGGGCGAGCTGAAGAAATATGTGTCGGTCCGCCTGGATAATGATACGCTTACAGATATGAAATTATATGCGGAGTTTATACAGGATATATTGCGCGAAAATAACATTCACTGCAAAAATGTGGTGTTTGCGCTGCGTCAGGATGATGCCTATGTAAAACGCTGCAGGCTGCCGCTGATGACAACAGACCAGCTGAAGCTGAACCTTCCCTATGAGTTCCATGACTATATCGGAGAGGAGCTGGGGGCGTATCAGTTCGACTATGCAGTGATCGAGCGGACGGAGGAGCAGCTGGATCTTCTGGCGGCTGCCTGCCGGAAAGAGCTTTGCGGACAGTTTAAGAAGCTGGCCAAATTGTCGCGTTTGAAGCTGGTGGGACTTGTCCCCTCCGTGGTGGGTCTGGAGCGGATTCTGGAGCATATGCAGAACGGGGAGCGGGATAAGGATTTCGCTGTGGTTGACCTTGGAACAAAGGCACTGCGCGTGCATTTTTTCCGAAAAGGGATTTATGACATTACCCGCACCATGGAGCCGGGCTGTGAGGAGATCGAACGGCTGCACCGGGGCGATAAGATAAAGCTGGATGAGCTGGATATGGATGCGGAAGACGCATTCTGGACAGCACAGAGTGAGGAGGCGATCGACAGGCACCTGCAGGACCGTTATCAGAGCATTGCGGTACAGATTATGCGTGTCCTGAACTTCTATAGCTTCAACAATGCGGATAATACCATCGACACGCTTTATTACTGTGGAGGAGGTGCACGATACCAGGCTCTGATCAGTGAGCTGGCGGAAACTGTGGAAATTCCGGTAAAAAGCATAGGCGGGCTTCTTTCTGAGGCGGAGGAAGAAAACAACCCGGAATGGGTAGACAGTCCGCAGACGGTTGGCGTGCTGCTTGATTAAGGAGGTATATCGTGGCTGATTTAAAAACTATCGCGAATATCCAGATTGGCGGTCCGAAATACCCGAGCAAAAAGCGGATCAATCTGTATCAGCGTGAATTTAAGAAACGCGTGATCGCGGCGCAACTCTCTGCGTTTGCGGTATTTCTGGTTTTCTTATATGGCTTTGTCCAGGTGGGCATTGTCATGCCGCTTCAGGAGGCAGAGCGCGCGGAGCAGGACTATCAGCGCATGGAGCAGCAGCTGGCTGCCATGAAGCTGGCAAACAGCGTCATGCCGGAGGTGCAGGAGGCATATGCCCACTATGGCAGTGCCTGGCAGAATGAGAAGGAGCAGCAGATCCCGGACCGGCTGAAAATCACGGCGCTCATAAAGGAGCGGGTCTTCCCGCTCTGTAAATGTATTCCGGCCGTCTCGATCGTGGATGACCATGTGGAGTTTCTTTGCGAGCTGGAGCGCGGAAGCATGCTTCCGGAGCTGGTAAGACAGCTTGAGGCGGATGAGTCTGTCCGCTATGTGACGGCATCTCTGGAAGCATCGGATGATGTGAACGCTGCCGGTGTATTTAGCACGAAGCTGGCACTCAGTAAAAGGGTGGTGGCACATGTGACGGTTTACTTTAAAGTTCCTTTAGAGAGTGGGGAAGAAAACGGATGAGATCCTTAATGCAATATGTACTGACAAGAACACAGAAGCTGGCTCTTGTGATCCTTGCGCTGCTGGTGCTGCTGGCCGGCTGGTATGTGGGAATTTACACGCCGATCCAGGACCGCATCCGGGCAGCTGATACAGCCGGGCTGGAGGATGAGATAGCCCTGGAGCAGATGAAAGCCTCCAAGATCAAGGCCATGCAGGCGGAGATTGACGAAAACCGGGCCTCCGGCGCGCCGGTCGTTCCTTCCTATAACAATTTCAAGCAAGAGCTGGAACAGCTCAATGAGGTATACGGCCGTGCCTATGAGTTTTCCTTTACCTTCTCGGAGCCGGAGGTGGATGGAACCGGTGTACGCCGCAACATTGCTGTGTACTGTGAGGCAGAAAATTACGATGCGGCAGCAAAGCTGATGCGTCAGATCCTGCAGGGACCGTACCGCAGCATGATCCATGACGTCAGCATAAACAGTATGGCAAGAGCATTTCCGAATCAGATGGCTGACCTTAAGAAAGGGCGTGTATCCCTTTCCTTCAATATGACCTACTATGAGACCACCGTAGGAGCGGACAGCCTGGAGGGATTGCCGGTCGAGGAGACACAGCAGGCACAGGCAGACGGACTTGCGAATTCGGATCTGTCCGATCTTCAGCGCTCTGATCTGGAAACCGCTGCAGAGGCAGCACTTGGAGAATAAAGTATGAAGAGGGCAGGCAGACAATCTGGTGGGCAGCAAAAGCGCCGTCCACGTGTTTATACAGTGCTTGGCAGTGAAACAGGCGCAAGCCTGGTGGCCGCGATCCTGTTTTTTGTACTGTGCGGAGTCGGAGCATCGGTCATTCTGGCAGCGGCCTCTGCCTCTGCCGGGAAGATGCAGCGGGTTCCCGAAACAGACCAGAAGCGCTTTGCGGTGGAATCGGCAGCCACGTTTTTGCGGGATGAGATGAGGGACAGCCAAAATAAGATCACGATCACGGATGTGAAGGTAGAGGACAGCAGAGAAAATAAGCCAACAGCCTATCCGACCCTGACCTATCTGTATTCCGACAAAACGGCATTGGATCCTGCCCGGAATATGATTGATGCCTGCGTGGTGGAGCTGTACCGTACCCTGCAGCAGGATGAGGAAAACGCGCCGCAGCAGGAGAACGCAGAAAAGGATTTTCTGATGTCAGTCAGGAAAAAGGGCAGTACACAGTATTACGATCAGCTTGAGGCACGGGTGAAGCTGACGATGGATTCGGACTATCATATCACAGCCATTCTTTCTGATACACAGACGGATGATGCAAGGAAAGAGGACCGCTGTGAGCGGAAGCTGACCATTCCGGCAAAGACAGAGACCGAGGAAACCGTGGAGGAAAAGGATTACGAAAGAACGGGCCCGGATGGAGATGTGGAGGAGGAGTGGACGATTAAGACCACGACCCGCGTTACAACCATCTGCTGGGAACGGGGCCTGATCGAGCGAACACATCCGGATGGGGACTAGCATCCGGAAAAATCGGGCGGACACATCCGGATGGAGACTGGCATCCGGAAAACAGGAGGTGAAGCCGATGCGGCAGCATTTATTCCGGATATATCGTGAAAAATTACAGTCCCGCAGGGCAGAAACCCTGGCGGAGCTTTTAGTTTCAGTACTGGTGATCGTTCTTGCGCTTACCATGTTTGCCTCGGCCCTCATGGCGGCGAGGAGGATGCTGGCAAATGGAGATCAGATCATAAACCGGTATTATGCCGGACGGAACCGGCTGGAGCTGGAGGAATCTGCGGATACAGATCCCGGCGCTTATAAAACGAAGGCCGATCTCATCTTCCGGCTGGAAGAAGGCGCAAATAATAAAGTGACCGGCTTTGCGCACAGGGACGGGACCATGAATGTGGGAGAGTATCCGGTCAGTCTGTATTCTGGCCAGGATCCGGACGATGCAGATGAGAAAACGCAGAAGACAGAAAGCGAGTATCGTTACAGCAGGCAGTAAGGACAGGAAAATATGGAGCAGAACGCATGAAAAGGCAGTGGTACCAGGCAGTGAAAAACCAAATAGTGCAGCGCTGTGCCCGCTCCCGGGCAGGTATGACCCTGACGGAGATGCTGGCGGCAGTGCTGATTCTTG
>ERZ773162.1941-NODE-1941-length-14634-cov-5.234310_pt1 | contig 14634 bp, 10 predicted proteins | sample MGYA00511113_ERZ773162 | MGnify/ENA primary metagenome ERZ773162 (study PRJEB29015, sample SAMEA2737807) | human gut metagenome | biome: human gut; feature: human-associated habitat; material: faeces | place: China | collected 2012 ... | reverse complement strand
ATGTCGCAAGCGACCGCGCTCGGCGCGAGAATGTGCCAAGGCACATTCTTTTTCAATATAATTTCCGGGATAAATTGACTTTTAAACATACCCCATCTATAATGAAACAAGCTGATATGGGCAGTGGGTGCCGCTGTTTGTGCCAGATCAGTCAGATTGCTCGGATTGGCAGGCGTGGACAGGGGGTAAAAGGGAAACAGGTGCAAAACCTGTGCGATCTCGTCACTGTGAACCGGAGAGTGGCGCCGCAGATGCCATTGCGAAAGTGAGAAGGCGCGGCGTGCATGATGACCCGAAAGCCAGGAAACCTGCCGGCTGTCGTGAACATATCGGTTAAAACTATTTTTGTGCGAGTCACACAAGGAGGAAAACATGAGAAAAAACAAAAAAGTAGTTGTAAGTGCAGCGGCAGTTACGATGTCCGTATTGCTTGGAGCCTGCGGCGGCAGTACATCCAGCCAGGCAACCTCGACGGAGGCGGCTTCTGAGGCAGAGACCGAGGCAGCTGAGGGCGCCGATTCCGATCAGGAAGCAGCAGATAAGGTGGCAAAGCTGATCGATGACATCTATGTACAGGAGCGCACCGATGACACGGATGAGCAGTGCAAGGCAGCCAAAGAGGCATGGGATGCCCTGACTGACGAGCAGAAGGAGCTGGTAGAAGGCGAGAACGCAGATCCAGATTATTTTGGTCGTGATACCGGCGATGCGAGCCTGGACGATCCGCGCAATCAGGATGAGATTGGCGACAAGGAGATCCTGGTAGTCAGCTTTGGTACATCCTTCAACGACAGCCGTGTGAAAGATATCAAGAGTATCGAGGATTCCATCCAGGATGCATTCCCGGATTGGGCAGTCCGCCGTGCATTTACCGCACAGATCATTATCAACCACGTTGAGGCTCGTGACGGCGAGTGCATCGACAATATGGATCAGGCACTGGAGCGAGCCGTGGAGAACGGAGTTAAAGAGCTGGTTGTCCAGCCGACCCACCTCATGCACGGTGCTGAGTACGACGAGATGGTTGAGGCGATCGAGAAGTATCAGGATAAATTCGAGCAGGTAGCTGTCGCAGAGCCGCTGTTAGGTGAGGTTGGCGACGATGCAGCCGTTATCAATGCAGATAAAGAGGCAGTTGCAAAAGCAGTTGTAGCAGAAGAAGCTTCGGAAGCTGGTTTTAAAGATGCAGCTGACGCAGCCGATCAGGGAACCGCATTCGTTCTGATGGGTCATGGTACCGCACACGTTGCAAAGGTAACCTACAGCCAGATGCAGACCCAGATGCAGAATCTTGGATATAGCAACGTATTTATCGGTACCGTAGAGGGCGAGCCGGAAGAGACTTCCTGTGAGTCTGTTATCGAGGCAGTGAAGGCAGCTGGTTATAAGAACGTCATTCTTCGTCCGCTGATGGTAGTTGCAGGTGATCACGCAAACAACGATATGGCAGGTGATGATGATGATTCCTGGAAGAGCCAGTTTGAGGCATCAGGTGCGTTTGACAAGGTAGATACTCAGATTTCCGGTCTGGGCAGAATTAAAGCGGTAGAATCATTCTATGTTGCTCATACACGGACAGCCATTGAGTCTATTTCGGAATAATGTATATGAAAAAGAAATTAAATTTAGCGGCGCTTCTGCTTGCTGCCGCTCTTCTCGGAGCGTGCGGAGGACAGAAACAGGACGCAGCCGACACCGTGGCGCAGACAGAGAGCGCAGAAACCGAGAATGCCGAACAGAAAAGCAGCATTGACCTTGCAGACGGCGTCTACACCGTCGATTTTAAGACGGACAGCAGTATGTTCAAGGTCAATGAATCGAAAAATGGAAAAGGTGTCCTGACGGTCAAGGATGGCGAGGCGATACTTCATATCAGCCTGACCTCGAAAAACATCGTGAACCTGTATCTGGGTACTGCGGACGAGGCAAAGGAAGATGAAGCCGGTTGGCTGCAGCCAACCGTAGACACGGTTACTTACAGCGACGGTCTGAGCGAGGAGGTCAACGGCTTCGATGTGCCGGTTCCGGCGCTCGGAGAAGAATTTGACCTGGCTCTGATTGGTAAGAAGGGCACCTGGTACGACCACAAAGTAAAGGTAGAAAATCCGGTTTCCGGAGAGGCAGAGGACGCGGAAGCGGCATCATCCGAGACGGAGAATAGCGATGATGCGGCAGATGCCCAGAAACCGGCAGGGCAGACTGCAGATGTGGCAGACGGCACTTATACCTGTGAGGTAACCCTGCAGGGAGGTTCCGGCAGAGCATCGGTGGACAGCCCGGCGACCATTATCGTCAAGGATGGAAAGGTGACTGCCGATATTGTCTGGAGCAGCCCGAACTATGAGTATATGCTGGTGGATGACGTGCAGTATGATCCGATCCAGACCGAGGGCAATTCCGAGTTCCAGATTCCGGTAACGCTGGATGAGGATGTAGCGGTCAGTGCCTTGACGGTGGCGATGAGCCAGCCGCATCTGATTGATTATACGCTGCATTTTGACAGCGTGACGTTATCAGAAGTTACGAAATAAAAGTAGATAGAAATACCTGTCCAGGAAGAACCTCCCGGTCCTTTTGTACATATTTTGATTACAGAAGGATCCGGGAGGTTTATGTCTATGCGTATCTGTGAACTCAAACAGCGGGAAGTTATAAATGTAAAAGATTGCAAGCGCCTTGGTTTTGTGGGCGACGTCGATTTTGACATCAGCACGGGAAAAATGCTTGCGATCATCGTACCGGGACCGGGCTGTGTCTGGGGCTTTCTGGGGCGGGAAAAAGAGTACATAATTCCATTCTGCGACATCTGCCAGATAGGGGATGACATTATTCTGGTGAGGCTGAAAGAAGAGAGAGAAAAGAAGGAATAAAGAAGGAATAGCGGAAAACTTCTGCTTGCAGAAGCGCACTTCCTGCGATATTATAATAAGTATGATATGTTATGAAAACTTGGCGGGGGCATATCAATAAAACCAGAAAAGGGGAAGAGCGATTGAAGTGTCCATTTTGCAACGCGGCTGACACGAAAGTAATCGATTCACGGCCTGCGGATGACAACAGTTCTATCAGACGCCGGAGACAGTGCGAGACTTGTGGAAAGCGTTTTACCACATATGAAAAACTTGAGACGATCCCTCTGATGGTTGTCAAAAAGGATAATACCCGGGAGATGTACGACCGGGCGAAGATAGAGGCAGGAATCCTGCATTCCTGCCACAAGCGCCCAGTCTCTCCGGGACAGATTTCGGCGTTGATCGACGATGTGGAAAACAATTTATTTAACCGGGAAGAACGGGAGATCTCGACCGCGGTGATCGGGGAACTTGTGATGGAGCGGTTAAAGGATCTGGATGTGGTTACCTATGTGCGGTTTGCATCGGTATACCGGGAGTTTAAAGACGTCGATACATTTATGGAGGAACTGCAGAAGATACAGCAGCGGAAAGTGCCGTCGTATGAGTCTGGAAAGAACGGGGAAGAGACCAGATGATGGGAAATGCGTTTTATCCGGATGAATGGCTGGATTCTGCGTATGATATCCCGTATGAGCAGTTTTACCAGAAGGGAATGCGGGGTATCATATTTGATATTGACAATACGCTGGTGCCGCACGGTGCCCCGGCGGACGAGCGGGCAGTACAGCTGTTTGAACGTTTGCGGGCGATAGGGTTCCACACCTGTCTGCTCTCGAATAATAAGGAGGCGCGGGTCGCCCCGTTTGCCGGACAGGTAGGTTCAGATTATATTTACAAGGGCAGAAAACCGAAGCGCAGCGGATACAGGCAGGCGATGCGCCGGATGGGAACGGGCGAGCGCTCGACGATGTTTGTCGGGGATCAGCTCTTTACGGATGTGTACGGGGCGAGGCGGACAGGCATCTATTCGATTCTTGTAAAGCCGATCAATCCGAAGGAAGAGATCCAGATTGTGTTAAAGCGGTATCTGGAGAAAATTGTCCTGTGGTTCTATGTGAGAAGACAGGAAAAAAATAGCGGAAGTTTGTAGCCGGGTGTTTTTGAACGGTTTGAAAGAGCTTGCCAGGCGGCAGAACCGGATGCTGACAGGAGTGACGGAAACGGTGGAAAATCAGTTGTTTTCAGAAAAAATATCGGCAATTTTAGAAAAATAAGGGGCGGAATTGACATGATGTGCCCTGCGTTTTCAAAAAAGTAGTTGAAAAAGAAGATTTTATAGTATAGAATAAAAAAGATAAAGCGAGTATTTTCAAGGAGGAGCATCATTTATGATATCAGCGGGCGATTTTAGAAACGGCATCACACTGGAGATTGATGGCAACGTATACCAGATCATGGAATTTCAGCACGTAAAACCGGGAAAGGGAGCTGCGTTCGTTCGTACTAAAATTAAGAACGTAATGAATGGCGGCGTTGTAGAGAAAACCTTCCGTCCGACCGAGAAGTTCCCGTCTGCCAGAATCGACAGAGTTGATATGCAGTATCTGTATTCCGATGGCGACTTATACAACTTCATGGATGTAAACACATATGAGCAGGTAGCTTTAAACCAGGAGACAATCGGCGACGCACTCAAGTTCGTAAAAGAGAACGAGATGTGCAAGATCTGTTCTTACAACGGCAAGGTATTCTCCGTAGAACCGCCGCTGTTCGTAGAGCTTGAGATCACAGATACAGAGCCGGGCTTCAAGGGCGATACCGCTACAGGCGCTACCAAACCGGCAGTTGTAGAGACTGGCGCTACTGTATATGTACCGTTATTCGTAAACCAGGGTGATAAGATCAAGATCGATACACGTACTGGTGAATATCTGTCCAGAGTCTAAGTTATAACATATATGTCAGAAAGGTCTTCACGATACCGTTTGTACCCTTGTGGGGAGGCAGTCGTGTCACTGACAGGTTTCTGACTGGAAACAGAGATTACTGTTTGTGGCAGGCATTTTCCTTTGCTGGTTATGCAGCGCATGAACAGTAGCAAGCAGAGAAACTGTTGTAAGATCCGGAGGAAACGTCGAGATTTTACAACAGTTTTTTTGCTTAACATATCGGGGAGGCGTCTATGACGCGTCCGTTGGTTCATCTCAGAGAGCGGGTTCGGAGTGAGCGGTGCTCATGGGGAGTGATAAATATGGAGAACGGAAGAGAAGACCGTCTGCGTCTGGGGGAAGAGGATGAGCCGGGGCGCAGATCTGGTGGCAGGAAGAGGCGTACATCCGGCAGGCAGACGGCAATCCGCCGGGAGCGGTCGAGGCAGCAGAAGAAGCGCCGTGTGATGATTCGGTTGTTTTTGTGTCTGCTTATTTTCCTCCTGGGTGCGGGAACAGGCTGGACGCTGCGCGGGAAAATGATCCGCAAGCTGATCGATCCGTCCACGATCGAGATGCCAAACTGGGTTGATGAGCAGCTTCTCACGGTCAACCGATATTCCAGACCGGGGACGAATATCCCGGTCATCAACGGGATCGTGATTCACTATGTGGCAAATCCTGGGACGACGGCACAGCAGAACCATGATTATTTTGAGGGGTTGAAAGATCAGAGCGGCAGTAACACTGTTTCCGTCAGCAGCAATTTCGTGATCGGTCTGGACGGCGAGATCATTGAGTGCGTTCCGGTCGGGGAGAAGGCATATGCCTCCAATGAGAGGAATGCGGACACCGTTTCGATTGAGTGCTGCCATCCGGCGGCAGACGGAAAGTTCACAGACGAGACGTATGACTCGCTGGTAAAACTGACTGCATGGCTGTGCAAGCAGTTCGATTTAAGTCCGAAAGACGTGATCCGTCATTATGATGTGACTGGAAAGGCGTGCCCGAAGTATTTCGTGGATCATGAGGATGCCTGGAAGCAGTTCCGCAAGGATGTGAAAAAGGCAATGCGGAAGGATATATCAGATGAGAGATGACTCCCACCTCTTCAGGTGGCGAGGAGCAAATTAGTATCAGTGGTGGGAGCGGGTCTCCTATCTGATATAGCCTCCGACAGGATTGCTTAAGATGCGCAAAAGAAATATGGCATGCTTTGCATGACGCGCATCTCGCAGCAAGAATGCAGAGGCATTCTTGAAAATATGCGATATAAATTATGAAAGGGAATCTAGTATGAAAACGATTTTAGATTTGATCGTGGAAGAACTGAAACCGGCGTTTACCGGCTGCGGGTACGATGAGAAGTACATCCGCGTAACGGTATCAAACCGCCCGGATCTCTGCGAGTATCAGTGTAACGGCGCGATGGCAGCTGCCAAAGCGTATAAAAAGAAACCGATCGATATTGCCAATGAGGTGGTGGAAAAGACAGCCGGAAGCAAGATGTTTTCTGAGATCAACGCCGTGATGCCTGGATTTATCAATATCCGCCTGAATCCATGCTACCTGGCATCCTATGTACAGCAGGTGGCAGAGGATGAAAAGCTGGGACTCAACGCAGCTAAGAAGCCGGAGACGATCATCATCGATTACGGCGGAGCCAATGTAGCAAAACCGCTGCATGTCGGACACTTACGTTCTGCGGTCATCGGAGAGAGCATCAAGCGCATCAGCCGCTATATGGGACACCATGTCATCAGCGATGTGCATCTGGGTGACTGGGGATTGCAGATGGGACTGATCATCGAGGAGCTGCATGACCGTCAGCCGGATCTGGTATATTTTGACCCGGATTATACCGGCGAGTATCCGTCGGAGCCGCCGTTTACGATTTCCGAGCTGGAGGATATCTATCCGGCAGCGAGCGCGAAATCCAAGGTAGATGCGGCATTCCGTGAGCGGGCACAGCAGGCAACCTTCAAACTGCAGAGTGGCTATGCACCGTTCCATGCGATCTGGAAGCACATCATGAACGTGTCCTTGAAGGATCTGAAAAAGAACTATGGCAATTTAAATGTATCGTTCGACCTTTGGAAGGGCGAGAGCGATGCGCAGCCATATATTCCGGGACTGATCGAGGATTTACAGAAAAAAGGTCTTGCCTATGAGAGCGATGGCGCGCTGGTTGTCGATATCGCACAGGAAGGGGATGCGAAGGAATATCCGCCTTGTATCGTCCGCAAATCCGATGGTGCGGCGCTGTATGCGACTTCCGATCTGGCGACGATCATCGAACGTGAGCAGGATTTCCATCCGGACCGCTACATTTACGTCGTAGACAAGCGCCAGGAGCTTCATTTTATCCAGGTATTCCGTGTGGCGAAGAAGGCGGGCATCGTCAAAGAAGATACGCCGATGATCTTCTTGGGCTTCGGTACGATGAACGGCAAGGACGGTGGTCCGTTCAAGACACGTGAGGGCGGTGTTATGCGTCTGGAGCACCTGATCAAGAATATCGATGAGAAGGTATATGAGAAGATTCAGGAGAAGCAGAAGGTTCCGGCGGACGAGATGACACGCACGGCGGAGATTGTCGGTCTGGCGGCACTTAAATATGCCGATCTTTCGAATCAGGCGACCAAAGATTACATTTTCGATGTAGACCGCTTTATTTCCTTCGAGGGAAATACAGGTCCACATATCCAGTATATGATCGTCCGCATCAAGTCCATTCTGGAGAAATACAAGGAACTGCGCGGTGCGGATGCTAAAGTGGTTCCGATCCGTCCGGCTGAGAGCGAGACAGAGAAAGCACTTCAGATGGCGCTTTGCCGTTTCGGCGAGGTGACAGAATCTGCATTCTACGAGACGGCGCCGCATAAGCTCTGCCAATACATGGCGGCAGTGGCGGATGCGTTCAATGCATTCTATCTGGAAAATAAGATCCTCTCCGAGGAGGACGCAGCGAAGCAGGCAGCCTTTATCAGCCTGATCACGCTGACCAAGCGGGTGCTGGATACCTGTATGGATCTGCTCGGAATGGAATCGCCGGAACACATGTAATCTGTAATATGGAGGAATCCTCATGAAAATAATAAAAATGTCCGTAGATACCTTCTGGAAGGGCGAAGTACGGGTACAGGGACAGATTGAGGATGAGACAAAGGTATATCAGACAAGAATTTTTATCAAGGGTAGTCAGATCTATGACTACTCTTGTTCTTGTGCGGAGGGAAATTCATTCCGGGGTCCCTGCGTGCATGCAAAAGCGCTTCAGGAGGCGTTTGCCCGCCAGCAGAAAGCCGAGCATACACCGCCGGTTTCGACTTCGCCGGAGATCCGGATGATGATCCGGGAGTACACGAACCGGGAAGTAGCGCGGATTCTGGGCGAGGAAGAGCGGGAACCGGTCTATCTGCATCCCTATTTACAGATCCGGCGCGGCGAAGTGCTTTTGGAGGCACGGATCGGACGGGAAAAACGGTATATTGTGAAAAACCTGCTGGAATTTGCACAGGCGGTTCACAGCGGAAAACGGGTGGAATACGGAAAAGGCATGGCGTTTGAACACGTCCCGTCTGCCTTTGCGCCGGAAAGCCGCCCATTTTTAGATCTTCTGCTGGAGGAGGCGGACGCCTACATACGCCATTATGAGGAGATGCGCGGTCATGCGGGGCTGCCGCTTCCGGTGATGCGGGCGTTAACGCTGGGATCTGCAGCGAGGGATCGGCTGTTTGATCTTTTAGAGGGAAAAGAAGTCCAGACGGAGGACGAGAAAGGTGCTGAACGTGTGTGCCGGGTTGAGCGCAAGGATCCGCGTTTCCCGGTGGAGGTGGAAGCAATGGGCGATGGAATTGCGGTTACGATTCCATCGGCTCTAACTTCGTTCCGGGGAGAACAGCGTCTGTATGTGGCAGATGGATTGCATCTGTTTGGATGCAGTGAACTGTATACAGAAACGATGGGCGTTTTTCTGGAGCAGATGGAACAGGGCGGAAGAGAGTGCGGAAGCCGGAAAGAGAAGCGGGAGCTGCTGGTTGGAAGCCGGGATATTCCGCTCTTTTATGCGCGGGTGCTGGAAGGCATGGAGGCACTTGGGATCTTGCAGAGCCCGGAGATCGATTGGGAGAAATACCGCCCAGAGGCGTTGAAAGCCCGGTTTGAGTTTGACAGTGATTCGCCGGACGAGCTGCGTCTGCGTCCGACGCTTTCCTACGGAGATTTTACGTTTTCGCCGCTGGCGGACGAGCATGTTCCGCGGGAGATCTGCCGGGATGTACCGGCGGAATTTTATATCAGCCGCCTGATCACGCGGTACTTCTCTTACTGGGAGGATGAGAGCGGCGAGCTGGTGATCCGCGGGGATGAAGAAGCGCTGTACCAGGTTCTGAGCGAGGGAATGACGCAGTTTCAGGAGGTGGGCGAGGTATGGCTGTCAGAGTCTGTCCGCCATCTGCGCGTCCTGCCTCCGCCGGAAGTGTCGATGGGGGTTTCTCTTGGAGGCGGCTGGCTGGATCTGAAGATTGAGACGGCGGGAATCGACCCGGCGGAGCTTTTGCAGGTACTCAGTGAATACCGCCAAAAAAAGAAATATTACCGCATGAAAAATGGCGAATTTTTGCAGCTCTCGGGCGGCGGCCTGCAGGCGCTTGACAGCCTGACTGCGGATCTGGGACTGACAAAGAGTGAATTTCAGGCGGGAGAGGCGAAGATACCTGCCTACCGTGCTTTTTATCTGGACAGTCTCTCGGGCGACGGCAGGATGAAACTGTTTCAGCGGGATGAAGCCTACGGGATGATGGTGCGCGATCTAAAAACGGCGCAGAGTGTCAGCTATGCGGTTCCGGCGGTGCTGGAAAAGACGCTGAGGGAATACCAGAAGATCGGATATACGTGGATGCGGACGCTGGCGCGGTATCATTTCGGCGGGATCCTGGCAGATGATATGGGACTGGGAAAAACGCTGCAGGTGATTGCGCTTCTGACGGCATTTTATCAGGAAAAAACCGAGCAGAAAGCGGCTGGAAATGAAGGCAGTGGGTCAGAATTACCTCTTCCGTCTTTGATCGTCTGCCCGGCGTCGCTCGTCTACAACTGGGGACAGGAATTTGCCCGGTTTTCGCCGGAGATCCGCGTGCTTCTGATTGCCGGGACGGCGAAAGAACGGCAGGAACAGCTGGAGGAGCAGATGCGGATGGAGGCGTCTGAGAGGGCGCAGGTGATCATCACGTCCTATGATCTGTTGAAACGGGATCGGGCAGCGTATCTGGGACGCACGTTTGAATATGAGATTATTGACGAGGCGCAGGTCATTAAAAATGCAAAGACACAGGGAGCGAAGGCGGTAAAGGAGATTTCGGCGAATGTCCGTTTCGCCCTGACGGGAACGCCGGTGGAAAACCGGCTCAGCGAGCTTTGGAGCATTTTTGATTTCCTGATGCCGGGATTTTTATACAGTTACCGGAAGTTTCGTGAGCGGTATGAGCTGCCAATCGTGAAAAATCAGGATCCGGAAGCATTGACGGCATTGCGGCGGATGACGGGACCGTTTGTCCTGCGCCGCTTGAAAAAGGATGTGCTGCGGGAGCTTCCGGGCAAGGAAGAGAGGATCGTTTATTCAGCGGCGTCTGGGCGGCAGCAGAAGCTTTATACGGCGTCGGCGTTGAAACTGAAAGAGGCGCTGGCTGGCGGCGCGTGGTCGGGTAATGGGAAATTGGAAGTGCTTTCCCAGCTCATGCGGCTGCGCCAGATCTGCTGCGATCCGGCACTCTGTTTTGAAGATTATACGGGGGAATCGGCGAAGCTGGAGACCTGTGTTTCGCTGATCGCATCGGCGTCTGCGGCGGGACATAAGATCCTGCTCTTTTCCCAGTTTGCCTCGATGCTGGAGCGGATTCGGGAACGCCTTTTACAGGAGGGCATTTCGTCCCATCTTCTGGTCGGCGCGACCCCGAAGGAAGAACGCAGCCGGATGGTGCAGGCGTTTGCCTCGGATGAGGTTCCGGTGTTCCTTATTTCCCTGAAAGCCGGGGGAACGGGACTCAACCTGACGGCGGCAGATATCGTGATTCATTACGATCCGTGGTGGAATGTGGCAGCGCAGAACCAGGCGACCGACCGCGCGTACCGGATCGGGCAGGAAAAGCCGGTCACGGTATACAAACTGATCTTAAAGGATACGATAGAAGAAAATCTTTTGAAGCTGCAGAATGCGAAACTTGCGCTGGCGGCGCAGGTGGTTTCAGAGGGAATGGTTTCACTGGGCGATTTGAGCCAGAATGAACTGATGGAGCTGTTTGAACAGAATCCATAAAAAAATTTGCAGAAATAACGGGCAGGAGGAAAAAGCGTGAAGCAATGGAAACGATACAAATCATATATACTGCCATATAAGAGCGCCTTTATTCTGGGACCGCTCATGATGGTAACGGAGGTGCTGGGTGAGATTCTGCTGCCCAAATTTATGTCGATGATTATTAACCATGGCGTGGCGCAGAAAGACGGCGGATACATTCTCAAAATGGGACTTGTGATGGCGATTACCTCCTTTTTGATGGCGGCAGGCGGCATTCTGGGGGCATATTTTGCAGCGAAGGCGTCGATTTCCTTTACCAGCGATCTGCGCCGCGACTTATTTGCCAGAGTGCAGCAGTTTTCATTTAAAAATATCGATACGTTCAGCACGGGATCGCTGGTAACCCGTCTGACGAACGATATTCAGCAGGTACAGAACCTGATTATGATGGGACTTCGGATGATGCTGCGCGCGCCGGGCATGTTCCTGGGGGCGCTTGTGATGGCGTTCTGGATGAATGCGGAACTGGCAGCTGTCATCCTGGTGGTGATTCCGCTTCTGACGGCGGCGATCGTCTGGATCCTACGGACTGCCTACCCGCGGTTTACAGCCATGCAGAAAGCGCTGGATACGCTCAATAGCGGCATCCAGGAGGTGCTGACGAACGTGCGGGTGGTGAAATCCTTTGTGCGGGAAGACTACGAGGAAAAGCGGTTTGCCGACACGAACCGGGAGCTCAAGGAGGCAGGGCTGCGGGCGCTGAAGATCGTAATTGCGACGATGCCGGTCATGATGTTCGCGATGAATGTGACGACACTGGCAGTTGTCTGGTTCGGCGGAAACCTGATTATCGGCGGACGGATGGCGGTCGGGGATCTGACGGCATTTACGACCTACATTGTACAGATTCTGATGTCACTTATGATGCTCTCAATGGTATTTTTGCAGAGTTCCCGCGCGATGGCGTCCATCCGGCGAATCGATGAGGTGCTGGATGAGCCGATTGATCTGAGCGATGAAAATGCATCACAGAAGGACCGGAAGGTTGAGAAAGGACGTGTGGAATTTAAGGATGTTTCCTTTTCATACCGCGAAGGCGGTGAGCCGGTTCTATCCCACATCAGCCTGACGGCAGAGCCGGGAGAGACGATCGGCATCCTCGGTGCGACCGGAAGCGGAAAAACGTCGCTGGTACAGCTGATTCCCCGCCTCTATGATGTGACAGAGGGGAGTGTGCGGGTGGATGGTATCGATGTGCGGGAGTATTCCCTGAAAAATCTCCGGGACGGCGTTGGCATGGTTTTACAGAAAAACGTCCTGTTTTCCGGCACGATCGAGGAAAACCTGCGCTGGGGTGATGAGACGGCGACGGAGGAAGAAGTGCGGCGGGCAGCAGTGTATGCGCAGGCAGATTCCTTTGTGAATTCGTTTGCCGAAGGCTACAAAACGGAGATGGGACAGGGCGGCGTCAATGTATCTGGCGGTCAGAAACAACGGCTGTGCATCGCAAGGGCACTCTTAAAGAAGCCGAAGATCCTGATTCTCGACGACAGCACCAGTGCGGTCGATACGGCAACGGAGGCGGCGATCCGGACGGCATTCCGGGAAGATTTGAAAGATACGACGAAATTTATTATCGCACAGCGGCTGAGTTCGCTGGAATACGCGGATCGGATTCTCGTCCTTGAGGACGGCAGGATTATCGGAGAGGGAACGCAGGAGAAGCTGCTGGCATCCTGTGAGGCGTACCGGGAGATCTATGAGACGCAATATGGAAAACGGGCAGACGGGGAGGGGATGGCATGATGGATGAAAAACAGATTGAAAGCCTGAAACGCCGATATGGCAGCCGCATAGCCGACGCGCCGAAACGCCGCCGGGGACCGGAACGGATGGCGGTCATGAAGGGCGGAAAGCCCAAGGCGGGCGGTCAGACGATGCTGCGCCTGCTTTCATACTTAAAACGCGACCGGATGGCGATGACAGTCGCCTTTTTCTGTGTGATCCTGGGGACGGTGACGAATCTGGCGGGCGCCTATATGCTGCGCCCGATCATCAACCGGTATATTGTGCCTTTAGATGGCAGCCGGGGCGATGTGGCGGGGCTGTTCCGTTCCCTGTGCGTGATGGGATCGGTTTATTTAGTCAGCGTTGCCGCTGCCTATATGCAGTCGCGCATCATGCTGCAGGTGGCGCAGAACGCGCTGCAGCGGCTGCGGGAAGAGCTGTTTAACCATATGCAGACGCTTCCGCTCCGGTTTTATGATACCGGCAGCAACGGCGATCTGATGAGCCGTTTTACAAACGATGTGGATACGATCGGCATGATGCTCAGCAGTACGCTGGTGCAGCTTTTATCCGGCGCACTCAGTATTGTGGGAACGCTGGTGCTGATGATTTACACGAACGTGTGGCTGACGGTGATTACGCTTGCCATGATGCCGGTGATGCTGCGTGCCGGTAAATTTGTTGCCGGACGGAGCCAGAAATATTTCTCTGCCCAGCAGGCGGCGCTTGGCGCGATGAACGGCTATATTGAGGAGACTGTGCAGGGGCAGAAGGTCGTCAAGGTATTCTGCCATGAGGAGATCGCAGAGGAAGAATTTGGATGGCTCAATGCGGATCTGAAAGAAAAACAGATCCGGGCGCAGTTTTTCGGCGGTGTGATGGGACCGGTCATGAACAATTTAAGCCAGTTAAATTATGGACTGACAGCCTGCATTGGCGGTCTGCTCTGTGTGTTCCGGAACTTTGATGTCGGTGGACTGACCGTATTTTTAGGTTTTTCGCGGCAATTTTCCAGACCGATCAACGAGCTTTCCATGCAGGTTGGAAACGTATTTTCGGCGCTGGCAGGCGCGGAGCGCGTGTTTGCAGTGCTGGATGCGGAACCGGAGGCGGCAGATGCGCCGGATGCGGTTTCGATCGCGCCGATCCGCGGTGAGGTGGTGCTTGACCATGTGACTTTCGGCTATGAGCCGGGACAGGTGATTTTGAAGGATATTTCGCTCTATGCGAAGCCGGGACAGAAGATCGCCTTTGTCGGCTCGACGGGAGCCGGAAAAACGACGATCACGAATCTGATCAACCGTTTTTATGATATACAGGGCGGCTCGATCACGGTGGACGGCGTCGATGTCCGCCGGATGCACCGGAAGGAGCTGCGGGAAAATATCGCGATGGTTCTGCAGGATACGCATCTTTTTACCGGCACGGTACGGGAAAATATTCGATACGGGCGGCTGGATGCCACGGATGAAGAAGTTGTTGAGGCGGCAAAAACGGCATCGGCGCATTCCTTTATCATGCGTCTGCCGGATGGGTATGACACGATGCTGGAGGGCGACGGTGCAAACTTAAGCCAGGGACAGCGCCAGCTTTTAAACATTGCGCGGGCAGCAGTTTCTAAAGCGCCGATCCTGATTCTGGATGAGGCGACGAGTTCGGTCGATACGCGGACGGAGAAGCACATCGAGCACGGCATGGACCGGCTGATGGCGGACCGGACGACCTTTGTCATCGCCCACCGGCTTTCGACAGTCCGCAACGCCAA
>ERZ773162.1925-NODE-1925-length-14761-cov-2.818237_pt1 | contig 14761 bp, 9 predicted proteins | sample MGYA00511113_ERZ773162 | MGnify/ENA primary metagenome ERZ773162 (study PRJEB29015, sample SAMEA2737807) | human gut metagenome | biome: human gut; feature: human-associated habitat; material: faeces | place: China | collected 2012 ... | reverse complement strand
TGCAAGTGATTATGAACCGGCAACAGCTGCGTCAGCTAAAGGTCTACCGCTGGTTCTTGAAATGGATCCTCAGGGCAAGCCGTCACGTTCTTCATTGGAAGATACTTATAAGCAAATTAAACAGGATATTAAAGAGGCACGCGCTAACCTAACTACTAAAGGTGAAGCTAATTCCGTTTATTTTACAGTAGATGTGATTGATGCGATTGAAGCGCGTGTTGATTTGTATATGCACAATTACGCTGAAGCCATTACATTGGCAAAAGGATTGATTGATAAATACCCTTTGGTTGCAGATGCAAACATGTTTAGCAATATGTGGTTAAATGATGAAAGCTCTGAAATTATTTTTAAGTCATTCCAATCTGTAGATGAACGTGCTAACTCTATGTCATTATACCTTTCTTATAGTACTACAACTGAAAGTTTTAACCCGGATTTTATTCCTTCAAAATGGGTATTAGATCTTTATGAGGATGGTGATATCAGAAAAGAAGTATATTATCGTAAGGATAAAATTACCTGCCTTGAAACAACAGTTGATGATGTTTATATGTTAAACAAGTATCCGGGCAATCCCAAACTGAAGAAATCGGAGTATGAATATTATCAAATGCCAAAAGTATTCCGTGTAGCCGAAGCATATCTAATCGCTGCTGAAGCTTCCTATCAGGCTAATGATGAGGTAAATGCCCTGAAATACTTAAACGATTTGAGAACTCAACGTGGTGCAAGCGTAGTAACTGCGACAGGTGATGCTCTGTTTAAGGAAATAAAGAATGAATGGATTCGTGAATTTGTTGGCGAAGGTCAGCGAATGAATGATTTGAAAAGATGGCATGATGGCCTTCAACGTCATGATCCACAAAACCAAGCTATTTTGATGATTGGAGCCGACTATACTGAACTCACCAAAGAGGCTTCTGACAAACGCTTCTTGTGGGAAATTCCTAATAATGATATGAATGCTAATTCTAATATAGAAGGTAATTGGTAATATAGAGAAAATAGATTACTCACTAACTTAAAAAAGAGACTGTCTCAAAAATATTTTGAGATGGTCTCTTTTATTTTTTTTGTAAATAAATCGACATCAAATAATTGCATACAGAAAGTGTATCGGAATCACATATGATGGTAGAATCCAGGTAGAAAACAGTTCATAATATCGCTGTTTGAAGGTATTGTAAAGGAGAAGTAAAATCTTATCTAAAAAAATAAAGTGTTATATATCAGTATACTATATATAATTTTAGTTCTGCAAAAACTTTGGTTATTTCGTTTATAGGTATGGCAACTCAGGAAGTAGCAATAAAGGCAAACTTGCAGATATTTTTAAAAGCTGATGCAGAAGTACTTGATGAGGTAATGGTTGTGGCATACGGTACAGCTAAAAAAGCTTCATTTACCGGGGCAGCCTCAACAATTTCAGCAAAAAAAATATTGAAGGATATTCCGATTAATTCGTTTGAAGAAGTCTTGCAAGGTTCTGCTCCGGGTGTTACGGTAAACAGCAATAGTGGACAACCCGGTGCAGCACTTTCTATCCGTTTGCGCGGTACAGGCTCCATGAATGCCGGAAATGAACCTCTATATGTCATTGACGGAATTCCCGTAGTATCTGGAGACGTTGCTGTTTCAGGAGTGAGCGGAGATACTAAATCTTTTAATATTATGTCTTCTTTGAATCCCAGTGATATTGAAAACATAACCATTTTAAAAGATGCAGCAGCGGCATCACTCTATGGCTCCCGAGCTGCAAATGGAGTTGTCCTGATTACTACCAAAAAAGGACAAGAAGGAAAAACAACCATAAGTTTCAAAGCTAATTGGGGCATAACCGATTGGGCTACCAAAAACCGCGAGACTGTTAACGGTGACCAACAAAGGGAGTTGACTTATGAAGCCTTTTACAATGAGGGTATACTATATAAAGATTACGATGAGGTCCAAGCCAAGCAGTACGCCCAACAAAATGTAGATGTGTGGGCGCCTAAACTAGACCGCTATTCCGATTGGGAATCAGCCCTGTTTAAAAGTAACGGCTCAATGGAGAACTATGAGTTTGCAGCTCAAGGAGGTAATGGAAATACAAACTTCTATGCTTCTTTAGCTTATAAGAACGAAAAGGGCATGGTAGAATCATCATGGATGAAAGGCTTCTTCGGTCGTGCCAATGTAAGCCACAAATCCAATGATGGCAAAATAAAAATGGGAGTTAATATTTCCATGTCTAAACAAAGCAGCTCTCAGGTTTCAGAGGGATACGCTTATGGCAATCCCTACTTTGTTACACGTTGGTATGCTATTCCTAATATACCAATCTATAACGAGGACGGAAGTTTTTATGAAGGATTCCCTATTGCCAATTTAGGCGTTGCCAATCCGGTAAAAGACATGAATCTAGACAAAAGTTTGTCAAGCGTATTCAGAAGTTCCAATTCTTTATGGGCGTCTTATGAAATTATAAAAGGGCTTATCCTGAAACAAACATTGAGTTACGACTATATCATGAATGAAGCTACCACACACTGGCCAAAAGCTTCACACAACGGTAACTTACATCAAGGATTAATGATTAAGATACCCTATCAAAATCACAATATTTACTCCTCAACTGTTTTAAACTACATAACAACTATTAATGAAAAGCATAATGTAGATGTACTTATAGGATGGGATGTTGATGATAAAAAAGAAACTTATGTAGAAGCTGTCGGAAAAGGATATTCCACAGACTTACTACCTGAACTGGAGAACTCTTCTACTCCCATGACTGCTTCATCGGGATACTCTAGAGACAGATTATTATCTGTTTTGTCACGTTTCAATTATGATTATGCCGGAAAATATTATATTTCCGCCAACTACCGTCGTGACGGGAGCTCTCGCTTAGGGATAAATAAGCGTTGGGGAAATTTCTGGTCAGTTTCTGGTGCGTGGAGAATCAGCAGTGAGAATTTTATGCAGGGATTACCTTGGATCAATGACTTAAAATTAAGAGTTTCTTATGGTATTAACGGTACATTACCAAGCAAACTTTATAGTCACCTGAGTTTAATGAGTACGGGTTATGACTATCAGGACAAACCGGGTATTGCACCAGGTACAATTCCTAACCCCGATCTTGCATGGGAAAGAAACAAGAACTTCAACGTAGGTTTTGACACTCGCCTCTTTGAGCGTTTGAGTTTCTCATTTGACTATTACAATCGCTTAACTACAGATTTGCTTCAAGATGTTCCAACTTCAATGACAGTGGGTTTCACTTCTGCGTTAAAAAACGTAGGCTCCATGATTAACCGTGGCGTTGAGATTGACATTAGTTATGATATTTTCAAGCACTCGGCTATTCAGTGGACTACCGGTCTAGCCTTGTCACACAATAAGAATAAAATTGATAAATTATATGATGGCAAAGACATTATTAGTGGTTCAAGCATCTTACGTGAGGGAGAATCCTATTATTCATGGTGGGCCAGAGAATGGGCAGGCGTTGATCCTCAGACAGGTGAAGAACAATGGGTACTGAACACCCAAAATAAAGACGGCTCTCTGAATAAAGAATTAACAAAGAACCCGGGAGAGGCTCAACGTATTATTATTGGCACTCCTGACCCCAAATTAACCGGCGGATGGAGAAATAGCCTTTCATGGAAGGGACTGGAATTCAACGCCCTGTTCTCCTTCTCTCTAGGAGGAAAATTATTGGATGACGCTTGCTTAACGTATACAGATACTGATGGCGAAAATGCTTATTATGCAATAGGCAAACAGCAGTTAAACAGATGGCAAAAACCGGGAGATATTACAGATGTTCCGCGTCGTATAAACAACTATACATACGCCCGCTATTCAAGCGACCGTCACATGCACACCAATAATTATCTCCGTTTAAAATCGGTTTCACTTTCTTATTCTTTGCCCAAACAATGGCTCAACCCCTTAAACATAAATAATTTGCGCGTGTTTGTTTCAGGCAGCAATTTGCTGACATTCCAATCTTATGACAATGTGGATCCGGAACAACCTATTAATGGTAATGTAAATTTTGCATTTCCGGCAATGAAAAGTGTCAGTTTCGGTCTGGAACTATCACTATAACCTATAAACACAGAAATAATTATGAAACATAATAGTTTAAAATTCTTATTCATAGCGGCATCCATTTCTATAGGATTGTCTTCATGTGATGGCTATCTGGATCAGATGCCTTCTAACGCACTGCCTTCCGATGAATCTATTAACAATATTGAAGATGTAGGTTCTGCTCTAAATGGTGTATATTCAGGTTTACTGTCTAGCGAATATTACGGTGCCGATTTCATATCAAGAGCAGAAGTAGGAGGTGAAGATGTACAAACTTCGACTCCAAGCAAAAGAACTGAAAATTTTTACAAATTCATGTATCGTCAGAATAATGCGCCGACAGGTCTTTGGAAAATACCCTATCAGGTCATTAATCGGGTAAATGTTCTTCTGCAAGCTATAGAATCGGGTAAAATCACGGCTTCTCCTCAATTAGACAATGCAAAAGGAGAAGCTCTTGCAGTCAGAGCATTGTGTAATTTTAACCTTAATATAGTATACGGTTATCCTTATCAAAAAGACAAAGGAGCTTCTTTAGGAGCACCTATTGTAGAAAAGGTCTTGACGGCCAACGACATGCCTGCCAGAAACACGGTTGCCGAAGGCTATGAAGCAATAGAGAAAGATTTAACAACAGCTTTAGGATTGGTTTCTGATAAAGTCAACGATGGGCATTTTAATAAATGGGCAGTACTAGGATTGCAGGCTAGGGTTTATTTGTATAAAGGCAATTATGACGCAGCGTTCAATTGTGCTGAAACGATTATAAAAGAAAGTCCTTATAAACTGATTCAAAACGCAGACTATCTTGCTGCTTGGTCTAATGAATATACCTCAGAATCCATACTCGATTTGCATGTTTCAGATTTGTCTTCCGGTAATCGTGAACTCTTTGGTTATTTGGTAGATCCTAAAGGGTATGCAGCTATAGCTGCAACTGATGCCTTTATCGAACTGCTAAATGAATATCCTAATGATGTCAGATTAGGACTTTTAAAGGAAGATGCTGCAGGAGTTAAATGTATTATTAATAAATACCCGGGAAGGAATGGAGCCTCTACGGTTAATAATATCAGAGTGATTCGCTTGTCTGATATCTATCTGATTGCTGCAGAAGCTGCTTTGCGCAAATCAAGTCCAGATCAAGCGAAAGCAAATAGCTATTTGAATAAGATTATTAAAAGGGCTATTCCAACAGCATCGGATGTTGTCGCTACATTGCCAATGATCGACCGGGAAAGAAGGAAGGAGTTAGTATTGGAAGGACATCGTCTCAATGATATTTTACGAGTTGGAGGAACTGTAACAAGAGAAGGAGGCCGTCACTTCTTGAATAATACAGACTTAATAAGCCCTAACTGGAATGACTACCGTTGTGTTATGCCTATTCCTCAAGCTGAAATAGATGCTAATGTAAATCTGCAAGGACAACAGAATCCTGAATATTAACACTATTATATAAAATGACTTGATACCTTGGTTTGAATTCTACAGTGGGGTACACTGTAGAACAGCCATAAAGTATCAAGTCATTTTTATTCCATATGGTAGGTGTAAAAGATACCTTAATCGTTTTTCCATCAGAATTCTCGGACAAAGACTTCCTTTTCTTCACAGAAAAAGAGAGAGGCTATCCTATAAAGTACGCATTTGAAAATAAATGGAGTTGTTATTTTCTTTACAACCGCTTCAACCAGAGTTCGAAAAAACGGTCATAAACGCTGTATACACCTAATTCAGCAGTGACAAAATCTTTTTCCAGCAATCCTTTCAGTGCTCCCTGTACACTGCTTGCCGTCAGTTTGTAAGTGTGGAGAAATCTGGAAGAGGTGACTTCCTTTATCCTGCCTTCCTTGCAGATGGCTATCAGCACCTCCTTTTGCTTGGGTGGAAGTTGATAGAGTAAAGAAGAATAGGTAAAATCCATCTGCGATAAAATTTCATCTAATGCCAATTGGATCTTTCCAACCGTACAGGTTTCTTTTTCCATGGTATCCGCATAGAGGAAATTCATAACAAACTGGATATACCAAGTGGTACCGTCAAACAGCCGATATACTTCTTCTATGGTGTCCTTATTGATATTCTTTCCATTCTCTATAAAATGCCGTTCAATGAAAGCGGCATAGCTTCCAATTCCTATGGGTTTCAAATCCAGAATAGTAGTACTTTGATAGAAAGGACGTGAAGGAGTGGTGAATATTTCTCCCATCATATGCCGCTGAGAACCCGAATAGATGAAACAGGCATTGGTGCAATGCTGTATATAAGTCCTTAGTGTCGCTTCTATGTTTTTCTCGGGATATTTGGCTATCACCTGGAATTCATCTATGGCGATCAGGCAAATTCTGTCCGCTTTCTTCAAGTAACTGAAAATTTCGTCCAATGTTACTGAAGGGTTTTTGATATCGCCCATTTCCAGATTCCAACTGGGATTGCCCGTTTCATCAAAGGTGATTCCGGTACGAAGGGAAGATAAAGTGGATAGAAATGTTTCCCATATCTTCTTCCCTTGGGGTTTCAGCCCTTGCAATATGCTCTTACCGAATTCAAAGACAAATTCTTGCAGATTCTTGGTAGCGTAAATGTCTATCAGGAAAGTGTAATAGTTGTTTTTTACTTCCGGCTGGTGGAAACAGTGTTCTATCAGTCCTGTCTTTCCCAACCGCCGGGGGGAAATGAGAGCTACGTTGTTTCCATTGGTGATCTGCTTCGTCAGAAAACGCGTTTCTTCTATCCGGTCACAGAAATATTTCTCTGAACGATAACCGCTTGTTATAAAAGGGTTCATTTTTACCATAGTCACATACTTTTCCACAAAGATAATTATAATCTTATTATAATGCAATTATCATCATGTGTTTTGATTTCGTTAATAAGGCAGGTGTCTAGGCGTTTCTGGCAAAAAATGTCATTTGATTGCAAAATAAATCTTGTTTCTGCCATCAGTCGTTTCTTTCATACGCACCATACATTTGAAGTGAAAGTAATGAAATTTATTTCATATACGAATAATATAAAGGTTTATTTAGTAAAACGACATCAACACAATTTCATTTTATGGTAGAATTATAGTAGCACTTACCTATCGATTATGGCGCTATAGCCATATTGGGTGTATGTTAGCGTCATATGATGATATTGATAATTAACTATTAATCAATGTATTGTGTATAGTTTTAGTTCTGCAAAAACTTTGGTAATTTCATTTATAGGTATGCAATCTCAGGAAGTGTCTATTAAGCCAACAATAAACATTGTTTTAAAACCTGATACAGAAACACTTGACGAAGTTGTAGTTATCGCTTATGGTACAGCTAAAAAAGAATCTTTAACAGGTTCTATTTCCGTTGTAGATAATAAAAAAATAGAAAAACGCATCACAACAAGTGTTACCGGTGCGTTAGAAGGAGCCGCACCGGGTGTGCAAGTTAACAACACCTATGGAGAACCGGGGAAAGCTCCATCTATCCGTATCCGTGGTTTCGGTACATTAGTCAGCGGAGCTTCAGAACCACTTTATGTGGTAGATGGTGTTCCTTTTGATGGAAATATGGCTGAACTAAATTCTAATGACATTGCAAGTATGTCTATTTTAAAAGATGCTGCATCAGCCGCTTTATATGGTAACCGAGCAGCTAACGGTGTTGTCCTAATCACGACCAAAAGCGGACATGCTACCAACAAACCAAGCATTACACTACAAATGAATCAGGGTATTTATAATCGTGGTATTCCTGAATATGACCGTTTGGATGCCGACCGCTGGATGGAAGCTTCTTGGATGGCAAAAAAATATGCCATGATGTCTAATAAAGGTATGAGTGCAACAGAAGCCGGACAATATGCGACTGAACATCTTATTACAGAATCCATCGGACGCAATATCTATAATGCAGCAGACAATCAATTATTTGATGCCAATGGTAAACTGACAGCATCTCGCTTATCCGGTTATGATGATTTAGATTGGGCAGATGCCATTGAGCGCAATGGTCATCGTCAAGATTACAACTTGTCGGCCTCTACTTCCGGTGAAAAATACAGTATATATTCTTCAATTGGTTATCTGAAAGAGAAAGGTTATGTAAAAGCAACAGATTATGAACGCTATTCCGGCCGTATCAATTCTACATTTACACCGAATAAATGGTTTAAAGGAGGTGTGAACCTGACCGGTTCGTGGACTAAGCGTAACTATAATGACAATGCCACCGGTAGTTATTATTCCAATCCGTTCTACATTACTCGCTATATGGCACCGGTGTATCCTGTGTATATGCATAATGCTGATGGTAGTTACCAACTGGATGAAAATGGTGAAAAGATTTATGATACAACTTCTCCATATTTGGGCAACCGTAATATCGCTTATGAAATGTTGTTCAATAAAGAAGAAAGCATTCGTAATGTATTAGGAGGACAAGCTTTTGCCACGATTACATTACCGTTAGGATTGTCTGTCACAGTAAAAGGAGACTTAAACAACAGTACAAGTAATAACAAAAAATATGATAATCCCAAAATCGGTGATGGTGCTACCAATGGTGGTCGTCTGACAAGCTATGCATATCAATACCGCACAGTAACCTTACAGCAAATATTAAATTGGAATTATCAATTCAAAGAAATACATAATATAGAAGCCATGATTGCTCATGAAAGTTATAGTTGGGAGCGTAAATACACATCCGGCATGAATACCGGTATGGCTGTAGACGGCAATTTAACAATGGGCAATTTCCTAACCAACTCTTACTTCAACGGTAGCGATGATGAAGACAAGACGGAATCTTATTTGGCACGTGTAAAATACAACTATGATAATCGTTATTTCATCGAAGGTTCTTTCAGGCGTGATGGTTCTTCACGCTTCCATAAAGACAACCGCTGGGGTAACTTCTATTCGGTAGGTGCTAGTTGGAATATGAAAAATGAAGCCTTCTTAGAAGATGTGGAATGGGTTGATCATTTAAAAATGCGTGCTTCATATGGTGAAGTGGGTAACAATATGGGGGTTAGCTATTATGGGCACATGGCTTTATACCCCATTGATAAAAATGGTGGCAATCCTGCTCTATTGAAAAAGTCATTGGCAGCTCCCGATATAAAATGGGAAACTACCCAAACCGTGGATGTGGCTGTAGAAGGCCGCTTATTTAACAAGCTAAACTTCCAAATCGGTTATTTCGACAAGCGTTCTAAAGATTTGCTGTTCGAAGTCCGCTTACCTCTGTCAGCCGGTTCTTATCCATGGCAGGACAAGGTCATGAACTTGACACAATACAAAAATATTGGAACCGTTTCCAACCGAGGCTGGGAAATCTCATTAAATGCAGACGCCATAGACAGTAAAGATTGGAAATGGAACATTGGCGTTGATGCCACTTTCTTGAAAAACGAAATCGTAAAATTGCCTGACGGAAAAGACATTCTGCACGGTATGCAGAACTATTCGGAAGGTCATTCTATTTATGAATTCTATACATACCACTTTGAAGGAGTAGACCAATTGACCGGTACTTCTCTTTATACACTTGATCCGGAACAGAAAGTTAAAGCTGAAGAGGCAGGTGCTTTAGTAAATATCAATGGACAAGATTATGCCACTGCTACCTCTTATGCTCAACGTAAATGGGCAGGCAGTGCACTCCCCACTGTATATGGTTCTATCAGTTCTGCCCTATCATGGAAAAACTGGAATCTGAACATGTTGTTCACTTATTCTTTAGGTGGAAAAACATACGATGGTTCTTATAGCAGCTTAATGGGTGTATCCGAATCAGGTGCCGCAGGTAGTGCTTACCACAAGGACATCTTAAATTCTTGGAACGGTGCTCCGGCAGGTATGACCGAAACTTCTCCTAACCGTATTGACCCGAATGGTATTCCTCGTATAGATTACTACAAATCTTCTGACTTGAATGCTACCAGCGACCGTTGGTTGGTAAGTTCTTCTTACTTGGTATTCAAAAATCTGAGTTTATCTTATGAACTACCCAAAAAGTGGATGAAGAATTTAGGCATTGAAGGGTTGATGTTGAATGCCGGTGTAGAAAATCTTTTTACACTAACTGCACGTAAAGGTTTAAACCCACAATATTCTTTCAATGGTGGTTCGGATGACACCTATGTAACCGCCAGAGTTTATAACTTTGGATTAACTGTAAAATTCTAAAGAAATAACTTTTTAAAACAGACATAGAATTATGAAAAAATATATTCAAAAATTGTTTGTAGGTAGTCTAATGGCAGGTACCTTATTGGTTTCCTCTTGTGCAAGCGACTATCTGGACACAGCTCCCACAGACTCTACCGGTTCTGCTGATGCCATCGGAACAACCGACAATGCCATAAAGGCACTGAATGGTATTGCCAAACTCATGAGCACCCAACATTACTATTTCGGTCAAGGCTTTGCCGGAGAAAACAATATCATTGCTCATTATGAAAATTATCCGAGCGAAAACTATCTGTATAACTTATATGCATCCGGCTGGTCACCTATTCATAATCAAGAGTTTCATACACGTACTAACTCTATTTACGATGCTTATGCGTGGTATTACTATTATTCTATAGTAGGCAATGCCAACACAATTCTGGCAAACATAGATAACGCAGAAGGCACTGAAAGTGAAAAGCAATTTATAAAAGCTTCGGCACTAACATTCAGAGCCTATGCTTTTGAAAAATTAGTACACTATTATTGCTGGCGCTGGCAAGACTCCAACAATGGTGCATCACAAGGTTTAATACTTCGTTTAGACGAATCAACTAACGGAATGCCTTATTCTACATTGGCTGAAACTTATACCCAAATTTATAAAGATTTGGATGAGGCTATCAGTTTATATGGCGAAAGTGGCATGAATAGAAAAGAAGGCGATGTATGGATGCCGAATGTTAACGTTGCCCATGCCATATATGCTCGTGCTGCACTGACAAAACAGGATTATGCCAAAGCTTTAAGCGAAGCAAAATTGGCGCGTGAGGGCTATCCATTGATGAACAATACAGAATACTATGCAGGTTTCTGCAACCCTACAGGTGAATGGATCATGGGTAGCTTTGGAGGTTCACAGGAAAACAACTGGTATTGGAGCTACGGAGTGCAATTTGCCTGCAACGGTTACTATGCCAGCACGCAACAGACCGGTGCCGGAGCTATCGGACGCGAATTAATTAACCGCATCCCCAACAATGATGCCCGTAAAGCTTTATTTCTCACCGAAGACAAATTCCCGGGCTACAACTTCAATGATGGTTCAGTCATGGACTTAACATATGGCATTTTAGGTATGGGTGAAAAAGAAAAAGAAGCCGATGCTCTATGGGATGAAGCCGCAGCTTATTGTAAAAAGATGGCTGTCAGTGGACTGACTGCTCCTTATGAAGCTGGTTATATGTACTTAGGAGGACAATTAAAGTTCTATGTATTCGACACTCCGGGTGTAGGTTACTTACCTTTTATCCGTTCTTCCGAAATGGTATTGATAGAAGCGGAAGCCAACTACTTCCTAAACAACGAAGCAGCTGCACAGGCGGCTTTAGTAGAGCTGAATGCTACTTCCGGACGTAATGCAGAATATACTTGTACCAAAACCGGAGATGCGTTATGGAACGAAATCATGGACTATCGTGAACTTGAACTATGGGGAGAAGGCTTTGCATGGAGCGACTATAAACGCTGGAATCGTGATGTCATTCGCAATGGCTTTGACAAAGGTGGCAATGCACACATCTCTATTGCTACGACTATTCCGGCAAGCGGCGCCAACAAATGGACATGGGATGTTCCTTTGAACGAAACTGATTACAATGATGAACTGAAAGTTAGCGGTAACTAACAGTTAATCATCGACTACAAAAAAGAGAGTGTCAAAAATGCTTTTATTAATTTGCCTTTGACACTCTCTTCGTTTTCTCTTATAATATCTTCCCTATTTCATTCCAATCCTCCATTATCCCTGTAGGCTGAAAAGAAAACTTCGTTGTTTTTTTTACATTATAGAATACTTGTCCGAGCCCTGCATCCTTGGCACCAGCTATATCATTCTCCCAATTATCCCCTATCATCAAAGAAGTATGCAATTCTGACTGAGTGGCTGACATCGCAAAGTAAAATATTTCAGGAAAAGGTTTATGCACACCGATATCCTCCGACAAAACTACTTTTTTAAAGTATTTATCAACTCCCGCCGAACGCATTTTTTGTTCTTGCAACTCTCTAAAACCATTGGAAAGGATATACAAATTGTATTTTGAAGACAAATATTCCAATGCTTCAACCGCATGAGGCATTGTCTTCTTCTTGTACACTATTTCTGCAAAAAAATCATCCGAATATGCTTTTACCAATGCTTTATCTTCAACACCTACCTGTTGCAGAGGATAAGAAAAGCGCATATCATTCAACTCATCTTTTGTGATATGTCCGGCCCATATTCTCCCCAAAGTATTTCATTTCGCCCACTATATATGGTATAAAACTGATGAAAGGAGTCAAAGTATCGCTCAAAATGATACTTTTCATACATGTCCTGAAACGTATCGCGGGCATTTTCCGAAAATGCCCAAACCGTATCATCCAAATCTATAAATATGCTCTTATACATATACATTCAATAATTATAAAAAAGGGGTTGTGCCTGATTGAGACGCAACCCCTTTACGGGATAATTTATATATTATTTTATTTTACCTGAATAACAAGGTATCTTGATACACTCCAAAACTGACTAGGATTAGTTATCTTCAAAGTTAACTGCCCTTTTGCATCCTTCACCAATTCGTATGAACCTGCAGGATGAGTGGTCAATAGTTCTGCACGTTTTGAATACAATTTGATTTCCTTGTCTGTACGAATATCAATCTGAGTAAAATAATCTTTATTGAAATCGTCATTTTTAAGCACGTCACCATTCTTAAGAATTTTCTGATCTTTCAATTCCGATTTTGTACCAAAGACAAACCATGCAGTATTCAAAGCTTTATCCTGACTGGCAACAGTAGCAGATTTAGCTTCATTCTCAGCTGTCAAATCACTTACATTTTGGCTTAATCCGGCCACTGCATCATCCAATTCTGCTATACGAATATTCTTTGAAGCAAGCTCTGCCTGTAAAGTCTCAATCTGTTGTTGTTTAGCCTCTAATTCCTTAGTCAAATTGGCAATAGCTTTTTTCAACTGTGCAGAATTATATTTACTGTTCTTCAATTGCTCTTCCAACTTAGCAATCTGTTCGCGGTTAGCCTGTAATTTTTCACTAATAAAACGAATATCATCTTTTATCTTATTTGCACTGTTTTCACGAATAGAGCCACTCTGCAAATCAACACGGTTTTCAGCTTCGTTTATTTGTCGGAAACCTTCCTGAACCTCATTAAATGCACCCATAATTTCGTCCAATTCTGCATTTCTGCTGGACAGTTCTACCATTAAAGAATCATTCTGAGCCTTCATAGCCTCATTTTTTGCTCCGTTACCGCAAGAGCTCAACAGGGCAACAGACAACAATGATAAAATTACTAACTTTTTCATCTGCTTTACTTTTTAAAGTTCATTATTTTTAGTCCTCTTTTCCACCGAGCACAATGACAATCTCGCCACGTGGCTCGTTCTCTGTGAAATGCGCTATAACTTCTGTCAATGTACCCCGTACACTTTCTTCGTGCATTTTAGAAATCTCACGACATACGGAAACAGGCCTGTCGGCACCGAAAAACTCGGCAAATTGAGTCAAGGTTTTCACTAAACGATAAGGTGACTCATAGAATATCATCGTCCTCTTCTCTTCCTGTAAAGAAGTGAGCCGAGTAACCCGACCCTTCTTTTGAGGCAGGAAACCTTCAAAACAAAAACGTTCATCAGGCAAACCGGAGGCAACCAATGCCGGCACAAAAGCTGTAGCTCCCGGCAAACATTGCACCTCAATACCATTCCTTACACATTCCCGTACAACTAAAAATCCGGGATCAGAAATTCCGGGAGTGCCGGCATCAGATATCAACGCTACAGTTTCGCCTGCTTTGATTCTATTGACAACGCCTTCAACCGTTTTATGTTCATTGAATTTATGATGGGACTGCATCGCATTCTTTATTTCATAATGTTTCAAAAGAATGCCGGAAGTACGAGTATCTTCAGCCAATATGAGATCAGCCTCTTTCAGCACGCGAATAGCGCGAAATGTCATATCTTCCAAATTCCCCACGGGAGTAGGCACTACATACAGTTTTCCCATAAAAAACACTCCTAATTCTGTTATATGATGACAAATGTAGAAAGAAATCAAATGTCTAAAGTTAATTGATGCTATTATTTAACAGATGTTGCACATTCCTTTAACATTATATCTTTTATTAATAAAAATATTAGGGATTATAGACCTTTTTTGGGGTACAAATAGTACATTTGCAGCCGTAACTAAAACCAATTATCACTATTTAACCATGGTAGTTTTTTCAGAAGACCACATACAAGAGACACGTAGAAGAGGAAGAATAGAAGTAATTTGCGGTTCCATGTTCTCAGGCAAAACGGAAGAACTTATCCGACGGCTGAAACGTGCCAAGTTTGCCCGCCAAAGAGTGGAAATATTTAAACCGGCCTTGGATACCCGATACTCTGAAGAGGAAGTTGTATCACATGACAGCAACTCCATTGCCT
>ERZ773162.1909-NODE-1909-length-14881-cov-4.079927_pt1 | contig 14881 bp, 10 predicted proteins | sample MGYA00511113_ERZ773162 | MGnify/ENA primary metagenome ERZ773162 (study PRJEB29015, sample SAMEA2737807) | human gut metagenome | biome: human gut; feature: human-associated habitat; material: faeces | place: China | collected 2012 ... | reverse complement strand
AGTTCCAGCACTGTCTTTCTGAACTCGCCCGGCTGCGTGTTCACAAGCTCCGGATAGCGGTACTCATAGACCATTCTTCCGGGTTCCCTGTCCTGAAAAAGTTTTTCCTTCACGGTTCCTTTTAAGAGATCCTCCAGCTGGCTGTAAGCGATGCCTTTTACTTCCGTCAAACAGATCAGCGAACTTTGTTCGGCCTCCGGTGCCTTTAAAAACTCGTCTGTCTGTACCCCTTCCTGAAGGAGAAGATGCCGGTCATCCAGTTTTTCAAAGCCAACGCCCGCTTTTTTTAAAAGACCTGCAAAGGCTTTTCCCTGTTTTTTATCCGGCGCTTCCCAAATGGAGATCTCCTCAGGCCCTACCCGCCGCTCGCTCAGCTGCGTATAGCGCACAGTCTCCCGATAGCGCTCCCGGATGCTTTCCATGAAAGCGTCCACATTTTCCCCTTCGATCTGGGCCTTGGTGATGTAATCCAGAATGCCTACCCGGAGACTCTGCTGAATCAGCTCAAATTCCTGATGCATGGTCAGCACCACAATCTGAATCTCTGGCCGGACCTTTTTCACTTCCTGGAGAAACGGCACACCGGAAATTCCCGTCATCTCAAGATCCGAAAAAAGGAGGTCTACCTCTTCTCTTTTCAGAAATTCCAGCGTCTCCTGGGAGTTTCCGGAATCGCCAACCACTTCCATCCCGTATTTTTCCCAGTCGATCAGTCCGATGATGCCTCTGCGCACCAGCTTCTCGTCATCTACCACAAATACTCGTATCATTTCCGCGAAACCTCCCCTATCTTTATGCTGCTTTCTCCCAAAACGACCTCCACCGGATCAAAAGGAATACAGATCTCCACCACGTTCATGCCGTCCTCCGTCCGCTCCGCCTTCAGCTCGAAATTGTCCCCAAAGCGGTTTTCCAGCATCCGGGCCACATACTGAAGGCCGATGCCGTTGGAGGAAACGTCCGTCTTCTGGACCAGCACATCCTTGATCTTCTCCGGATCGATGGGCTTTCCTGTATTTTTCACCAGGATTGCCACCTTTCCGTTGGCCAGAAGTTCCACCTCCACGCCAACTTTTCCATCGTCAGCACCGCTGTGAAGGATCGCATTTTCCACGATGGGCTGAAGGATGAAGCGAGGCATGTCCGCCTGTAGAATTTCCGGATGCTGTCCCTCGTCGATGTAAAATTCCAGATCGTATTTCATCTGCTGAAGCGTGATGTAGGAGCGTACGGCCTCCAGCTCACTTTTCAGCGTGGTCTCCCGGGTTTTTGACATATTATAAAGAAGAAGTTTGTTCAGGGCCGTGATAAAATGAACCATCTCCCGGTCCTTTTTTCCCGCCGCATACCATTTCAACGTATCCAGCGTGTTGTAGAGAAAATGAGGATTGATCTTGCCGAGAACGGACTTGATCTCCGCCTCCGATCGCTTTTTCTCCTCGTCCTGCACCTTGTTTAACAGGACCAAAATGTTATTTTTCAGCTTATGCAGAAGCGCCACGTTCTCATCAAATTCCTGAATGTTCATCTCCTCGATCCTCGTTTCAATGTCCTCGTCGGCTACGATCTGATGGAGCTTTTTTTCAAATTTCGTGAAGGGCCGGTAAATGCTCTGCCACTGTAAAATAGAAACTAAAATACAGAAGGCTATCAATGCCAGGGTCAGAAGGCTCAGATTCAGGGCCATGACATAGACCTGCTGGTAATATTCCTTTGTCGGAACCAGGAGACGGATTTTCCAGTCTCCTGTCTGGGTCGCCTCAAAAGCCTGATACTCATCCATCGGAAGCTCTTTTGCCGTGGAGAGTTCCTCCAGATTTTCCAGATCAGAACGGTACATCAGCTGACCGTCACTGGATTCTATGAGGAAAATCGGATTCATGCCGAGTACCGCTTCCGGGATCAGTTTCTGAAAATACTTATATCCAGACTCCACATAAATATAAATGTCGCCCTTGTCGCGCTCACCCTTATAAGTCCGAAGAAGCGAAAAACACGGATAGGCCGCCACCTTGGAATCCGTCATATGAGGCCCGTAAAAAGTCATATCCCGCCACTGGCACAGAAAATTTTTCTCATCCGGCAGAGTTCCCTTTGCCAGTGAAGAACTGTTGATCTTAATAACATTGGTCGTCCCTTTAGGTACATAAAGATAAGTAATATTCGCAATCAGCGGATTTGCCACCTCATAATTGGCAATCTGATCTCTCATATATGACAGCAGTTCCGCCCGCGCCACGGAACTTGTCTCGTCAAAATATAAATGAAGATCCTTCCCCACCGTACTGTCCGCCTGCAAAAGCCAGGAGACAGAGTTCATATTGTTCATCAGTGCCGTCAGATCCTCCGACACCTGACTTAAGTCGTTCTCCACTCCCTGCCGTACCGTTTCCTTGTTGATCTGGTAAGTATGCGCCAGCATCATAGCCTCCACAATCAGCAGCGGAACCAAAACGCCCCCGAACCAGACCTTGATGATCCTCCGCGCAAAAGATTTCGGCAGACGATTTCTCTTTCTCTCCATTTCCCATCCCCCTCTTTTCATCCATTTTACTCATTTTTCAGAAAGATGGCAAATAGAAAGTAAAGATTTACAAAATAATGAGACGTTTAGACAAAACAGCGCCCTGGATTTTTGACGCGGGGCGTACTGCTTCTTCTTAATTTACAACTGAATTTTTGAAAAATTAATAAAAAGATCCGGATAAATTCCTGCCTTAACCTGATCTGAAAAGGAAAACTCTTCCGTGTTGTCCGTCTCAAAATTCCAGACTGTAATTCTGTTTTTGACAGGATCTACAATCTACGCTTTATTTTACCATAGTGCTTTCTAAAGTGCTATTCGTAAATGGTAAACCATACACCTGCCACTAGAATCAGCCGCCTCTTTGAGGCGGCTTCAAAAATTCTATTTTATCTTGCGGCAGGACATTGGCAGCTCAGATGACCAGGGCATGAGATCATCCAGTGAAAAACTGCTATCCTTTTTCTGAGTGACCCGTTTTGGTAATTCTGTCAGAAGGTATTCGAAATACTGATACGGCTTTAGATGATTCGCTTTGGCAGTTTCCGCAATGCTGTATGCGATCGCACTTGCCTGTGCACCTTCCACCGTATCAATTACGTTCCAGTTTTTCCTCCCTACGCAGAATGGACGGATCGCACGTTCACAGGCAGAATTGTCGATGGGGATATTCCCATCCTCAAGAAATGTTCTCAGATACTATAGTTCGCAATCAGCGCTGTTTGGCTGTCATAAAATATGCTCCGTTCTGCTTTACTTTATTCTATATCTTTTTGTAATCCGTTCATTCGACAACCTCTATCTGGCACGCTTTCATGACCTTCAGTGCAGTCTCATGACTTTCCGGTGTTACCCCTGCGTATCTCGTTTAAATACGAGCTACACCGGTTCTCTTTGCTGCCTCAGCAACCGCTTTGGCTACCGCTGGTCCTACTCGCTTATCAAATGCCTTCGGAATGATATACTCCGGAGAAAGTTCCTCATCTGTGATCAGATTTGCAAGTGCTTCAGACGCTGCCAATTTCATTTCGTCATTGATTTCTTTTGCTCTCACATCAAATGCACCACGGAAGATTCCCGGGAAAGCAAGTACGTTGTTGATCTGGTTCGGGAAATCACTTCTTCCTGTGGAAACAACTTTTGCTCCGCCTGCCTTTGCATCATCCGGGAAAATCTCCGGAGTCGGGTTCGCACATGCAAAAACAACTGCATCTTTGTTCATGGTCTTAACCATCTCTGTTGTAACAGCACCCGGTGCTGAAACACCGATAAATACATCAGCGCCAACCAGCATCTCTGCAAGAGAACCGGATTTTTTAGCCAGGTTAGTAACTTTAGCCATTTCTTCTTTGATCGGATTCATGCCTTCCGGGCGTCCCTCGTAGATTGCACCCTTTCTGTCGCAGAGAGTGATATCTTTGAATCCTGCTGTCAGAAGGAGACGTGCAATAGAAATTGCAGCAGCTCCTGCTCCGTTCATAACGATACGAACATCTTCTTTTTTCTTTCCTACAACCTTCAGTGCGTTGGTCAGACCGGCAAGAGTGATAATCGCTGTACCATGCTGATCGTCGTGGAAAATCGGGATATCACATTTTTCTTTTAATTTCTTCTCAATTTCAAAACATCTCGGTGCTGAAATATCTTCCAGATTTACTCCGCCAAAAGAACCGGAGATCAGATAAATTGTATTAACGATCTCATCTACATCATTGCTCTTGATACAAAGAGGGAATGCATCTACATCGCCAAATGCCTTGAAAAGTACACATTTTCCTTCCATTACCGGCATTCCGGCCTCTGGTCCGATGTTTCCAAGTCCAAGAACAGCTGAGCCGTCAGTTACTACCAGACACATGTTCCATCTTCTGGTAAGATCATAAGATTTATCCACATCCTTCTGGATTTCGAGACAAGGCTGTGCAACACCTGGTGTATAGGCAAGTGACAGATCATCCTTATTTTCTACAGGTACTCTTGTTACAACTTCAATCTTACCTTTCCATTCTCCATGCAGTCTTAAAGATTCTTTTGCATAATCCATTTCTATTGTCCTCCCTGGTATCTTAAATTTTGCGAAACCGTATCATTCGACTCTTCTATTGTTGCTGTTCACTCCGTTCACAGCAATCTTCTAATCTATTAATAATTACCGGTAAAGAATTTGCTTTCTTTTGGAAGCTCATATCCATCAAAATATTTATTAAAGTCAAGTCCGAGATATCCACACAGATTAGCAAGTTCGACCATCGTATTATCGTTTACAGGTAATCCATGCTCTCTTCTATCTTTTTCTGCCAAAACTTCTTTTTCACCATGTGTATAAATACGATCTTTGCCTTCTGCCTTCGGACTTTCTCTCAAAGCTTCCAGGTATTCTGAAAAGTGTCTGCGGATTGCTTGAGGATCACCAAATGCAGCCGGATCGATTGCCATAAATCCATGACAGATTCCTGTTTTATCCGGGAATGTGCAGCAATGATCCGAAGTAACACCCATAGAAAGAATGGAACTGAATAGTTCACACAGCATACCATATCCATATCCCTTGTGGCTTCCTGTAACCTCTTCATTTCCACCAAGGGGCATGATTCCACCGCCCTTCTTTGCAACAATATTGGAAAGGACATCCGGTGCATCTGTACTTGCATGACCATCTTTGTCCAGGGCCCATCCATCCGGAAGTGGTTTCTCCATTTTATTGTACATTTCGAGTTTTCCTCTTGTAACTACCGTGGTAGAACAGTCAAAGAAAAACGGATACGGGTCTGCCGGCATAGCTACTGCGATTGGGTTTGATCCAAGCATGGCTTTTTTGCCAAACGTAGGAACCATAATAGCCTCTGAATTTGTACAGGCCATTCCCAGAAGTCCCTCATCGCACGCCATCTTTGCATAATATCCGGCGATACCGAAATGATTGGACTCACGGACAGTTACAATTCCAACTCCTGTCTTTTTGGCTTTTTCGATTGCTTTTTTCATTGCATAAACGGAAATAAGCTGTCCCATTCCATTATGACCATCAATCACTGCAGATATCGGTGTTTCAAATACAATTTCAGGCTTTGCCTGCGGATGGATCGTTCCCTTTTCGATTCCCTTATGATAACGCACCATTCTCTGCATGCCATGACTTTCTATTCCATAAAGGTCAGCCGTAAGAAGCACATCCTTGATCTGATTGCTTTCTTCCTCTGTAAAACCAAACGCCTTGAATACGTCTCCGCAAAAATGATTCAGTGTCTCATATGACCATTTCACATATCCCATTGTTTCGTCCCTCCTTCTGGTGTTGCCGGTTTTATTTAGTGGCATTACCAATTTATATTTTAATTATACCACCGGTATTACCAAAATACAATAGAGGTCATATCAATTTATCCTGTAAAAATGCCCAAAATTTCTCAGGATTTTTTTTGCATTTCTTCCATATAACGTTCAATCGTATCCATATGTTCGGACATACATCGTTCCGCCTGTTCTGTATCTCCGTTGATGATTGCATTAACAAGCCGATGATGCTGGTCATCAACCTCTCTGGCAGAATTATTCTTTTTCATAATGTAGTCTCTCGTCCCGGAAACAATATTCTCAGTAAGCTGATCTGCTGCCGCAAGGACACTGTAAACCATCGGGTTATCTGCGATCTTTGCAATCTTCTTGTGAAGTTCGCGATCCAGTTCACCCCGTATCTTTTCATCTTCTGCGGCGTCCAGCCGTGCAAGAATCACCCATAATTCTGCTGCATCCAGCGGTGTGCACTTTCGTGCCGCAAGAATTGCCGCTTCTCGCTCCAGTGCCGCACGGAACTGCTGATTCTGGCGCAGATATCCATTATTTAATTTAAAAAGTATGGATAAAGGTTCGATCAGCCAGGTATCCAGGTCCTCCGTAATATAATTTCCGCCTCCCGGCACCGGCTTGACTATTCCCAGCAGTTCCAGTGCTCTCAAAGCTTCTCTGACTGCCGGTCTGGATACTCCCATGATCTCCGCCATTGTCCGCTCCGCCGGAAGGGCATCGCCCGCTTTGAGACTGCCATTCTGAATGTTCTCTATAATCTGATTTAAAATCCCGTTAAAAGTCCGTTCATCTCTAATTTCTTTAAACATGCTCCATTCCTCCACATCCCATTTCCGTCCGTGTATTCTTACAGGCGGTATCATTTTTTCACCGTCTTTCCCATACATTTTATTTTTGGTACAACTGTACAGTACGACAGATATTTCTTATAATATAGCATTCCTGACAGTTTACAGCAAGTGGAATGGATTTTGACCAAGTTGCTGTGAACGGAGCGAACAGCAATCACATTAAGAAGGGAGGCGTTATTATGGCCTCAACAATACGCGATGTTGCAGCTCGTGCCGGACTTTCTGTAGGTACTGTTTCCAAATACATTAATGGCAAAACAGTAAAAGAAAGCACACGCCTGGCAATAGAAGAAGCAATCAAAGAACTTGACTTTCATCCTAAAAATAAATATTTATATTTAAGCCTCAATGGCAAAAATAACTACGTAAAACAGACTGGAAGTTATTTATTTCTTCTTTTCCGGTTTTGGAGCTGGCAGTTCATCATACATCGCATGAAAATCAATTGTGTATCGTCTGCTAGGCCGCGGATGGGACTGGGTGGTCATAGTCACCGCACTTTTGACTCTTGTGCTCGCCTGGATCTTCCATTTGTCGTGTGACAATGAGTGGGGGATTCTGGGATTTATCCATGCGCTCCTTATATTCATATCGCTGATGTGGCAGGTTGATGAATTTGAATCTGCTGAAAATATCATTATCTTAACAGGTGTAACCCTGGTCGTGTCTATGATTTCCATCATCCACTACCTGGTCGACGGCTGTGGCAGTTATGTACAGTGGCGTATCAAATCCTTTAAGAAATGGTGTGACCAGGATGCATCAGATAACTACCGCCATCTGCGTTTTCTTGTTTTATGGTATAGTAATGTCCTCGGAAAGCAGGAAACTCCCTTTGATCCCATGCTTGATGAGTTTTTTTCTACCTTAGAAAAAAGAAAACATTTTAAAAAATAAACACCTTGCATAAAAAGGGGGTGTCTGGAAATAGATAACCTCAATAAAAACTTTTATTTTGTTTTTAACATACATTCGTTTCCTTCCTGACTGCTCTACAAGTGTTAACAGATAGAATAAACCCCGAAGCATTATTTTGACTTCGGGGCTTATCAATATAGCATTTACTTTTTATATCCACTGTTTATTCCTGAGAGCCATGATCTTATCTCTATATGAGGATATCACTAAATACCTTCTCATGATTATATTTTTTAATTATATCAGGAATTACGGTATTCTGTAGGTTTTATACCTGTTATTTTTTTAAAAACGATATAGAAATAATTATAATTCGAAAATCCTACCTTTTCACAAAGTTCACTTCCTTTATAGTTTGACGAAGACAGAAGGTCTTTGGCCTTTTCGATTCTGACATGATTAAGGTAATCGGCAAAACTGCTGCCAATCTCTTTCTTAAATATCCTTCCAAGGTAAGCAGCATTTACATGCATCATATCTGCCAGAGATTGAAGAGACAGTTCTTTATCTGCATAGTCTGCATAAATATGCTGGACAGCATCTGCCACAAAACGACTGTATGTCTTGTCTCTGCTTTTTCTTGCTTTATCAAGTATTTTATCTGTATGCCGCAGTATAATTTGCTGCATTTCATCCAGTGTCCGTGCATTTTCAATCTCCTTCATTGCCTCTGCTTTCATATGATATATGTCACCGGATTCAGTAAATGAAAGACTGTCCAACCGTTGAAATGCGAGAATAACCAATTCTAATGCACAGTTTTTTAGTACAAATGTATCCGCAACAACTGTCTTACTATTATATTCCTGAAAGATAGACAGAATATAGTGTTTTATTTCCTCTCGATTTTCTTTATCCATCAGGTCTCTGAACTCTTTTCCGTCAACACAAAGCTTGTTATCTTGCTTGCCAAAATAGGCATGAATTTCCTCCGCATCAAGAAGATTGCCTTCACCGAATACAAACTGATACTCCAACGTCTTCAACGCAGACTCATAAGACTGTCTAATACTTCTGTATGTCTTTACTTTTACTCCAAGTGCAGCTGTTATCTTAATTCCGCTTTTATCTGTCGATTTATCAATAATTTCTCGAAGCAAGATCCTGAGCTTACGTTCGTACTCCGGATTCTCTTGTCCATAAGCAAACAGGCAAAGATACCCCTGCCCATCCCTGAAAGGATATATATAAGGCTGCTCCGGCATGGTAACATCTTCTCGCCCCTGAATTACAGCGATTCTGCACTCTCCTGACGGGATCTTCATCTCAAGCATTTCCATACAGTTACGAAGTTCCATAGAAGTAATCTGATTATGTATCATTCTGTTCATGAGGCTGTTGCGCATCAGCTCCATGTTCTTGTCATACTCCAGTCGATCCACCCGGCGCATTTCGATTCTTTCCGTAATATCTTCCAATGCTTGAATAATTTCGTCTTTTCCAAATGGTTTCGTCAAATAATCTATTGCTCCCAGCTTCATTGCCCTGCGGACCAGATCATAGTCATTAAATCCACTCAGCACGACCGTCTCGCAGTGAAGTTTCCTCTTCCGCAGTTCCTGCAGAAATTCTATGCCGTCCATAACAGGCATCCGGATATCAACAAATACTACATGTGGGCAGTGCTGTTCAATTTTTTTCAGTCCCTCGACCCCGTTTGACGCTTCTGCGCAGATCTTAAATCCGTACTGTTCCCATGGAATAATCTTCATAATTCCTTCCCTGATCTGCCGTTCATCGTCCATTATCAGAATCTTGTACACGCTTTATCATCTCCTCTTTATCCATAGCAGGAAGCACCGCTTTAACCGCCGTGCCTTTTTCAAATATACTAGCAATCTGAAGCCCGTATCCCTGTCCAAAGAGAAGCCTGAGCCGATGATGGACATTTTGTATTCCTATACTGTCAAATTCATCCTGTCCCACATCTTCTTCCAGGTTCTTCCGAAGCTTTTCCAGCTTCTCCTTCTCGATTCCGCAGCCATTATCATACACTGTAATCTCCAGATTGTTTTCTTTCTTTTTCACAGTAATACCTGCAAGGCAGGGACGTTCAACCCACCGGAAAGCATGCTTGATCACGTTTTCTATAATTGGCTGAAGGATAAGCTTAGGCACAGCGCAATCCAGATATTCCTCTTCTACCTGAATACAGATTTCCATCTCATGCTCGTACCGGAACGACTGCAGTTTCAGATAAGTCTTTACATACTCCAGTTCTTCATCCAGTATGACGATCTTTTCATCGGTTCGACAGCTCCAACGGAACAGATTACCAAGAAGGGCTATCATCTCAGCGGTCTCCTCATCATTTACACTGATAGCTTTCGCCTTAATACTCTCCAGAGTATTATAAAGAAAATGTGGATTAATCTGCATCTGTAGTGAATTCAGCTCTGCATTCTTCCTCTGAATTTCCGCCGCATATACTCGCTCGATATAGTCATGCAGTTGCTGGCACATATGGTTGAATGAATTGCCGATAACCCCCAACTCATCTTTACTTTCAACCGGTACATAATCATTGAATTCTCCTTTTTCCACGTTGTTCATTGCATCGAGAAGCCTCTGCACTCTCTGTCTATAGATTCTACCGATTCTATGACAGATTACGGCAGAAAGGATTAGTTCCATACCTAAAAGCAGGGCAACTTTTATATTCAGGCGTGTGCTTTCCTCCAACAGTTCATTCTCAGGCAGAATATACTGTGCCTCAACGCCGGAATTAAACAATTCTTCTTCTGCAGAATATGCTGTTTTTCCATTCTCACTTTCTTTCCCGTAAAACTCTCCCTGAGAATACCCAAACAGCATTTCACCAGTGTGGTTACTTAATATAATCGTACCTTTCATCTGTGTATCTTCTGTCAATGCTTTTTCCAGCAAAATATCCACTGGTATGTTCATAATATAAATACCTGTCACTTTTTTCTGTGGCAGAAGACTTGCATCGTAAATTCTTCCCATAAAAGAAACCACGTCTTCTCTTTCTTTCAGACAATATTCAGTCGGATCACTACGGAAAATATCAATATGCTCTTCTGACTGAAGGAACTGCCGTACACGTTTACTTTCCATAAACTGATAGCTAGTATTTACATTTGCATATGGTTTCGGTGTATAGGAATAAGACTCTCCATTCAACGAGATGAGTATAATATCGCTAAAATCAGGATCAGCTGCATTTATTCCTGAGAAAAATACATTCACATGGCTGATGTTCTCATAATCATATACATTCTGCGGATTCTCATATATATCTGTCATAATATTCGAAATATAATTATCATTCATGGAATTAGCGAGACTCTCAACTCGCTCGTATTTTTCACGCATATAGGCCGCCACACGTTCCAGATTCGTATTTCCCAGAACAATCTCCTTTTCACGGATAATACCGGTAAACATATAAGATACCAATATGGCTACAATTCCAGTAGCTATAAACATCACTGTCTCGATCAAAACCATGAATTTAAAAAAAACACTGGCATGTTCTGCTTTCTTATGTATAAATGCAGCTAATTTTACCATCTTCCCACCGCCTGTTAGTATACTTTATTCCTGCGTCTTCTCCCGCTTCAGATATATTGCGACAGAAACGAATGCTTCTTCGATACTGAGCAAAATCCCGTCTTTCGTACATTTTATCTCGCCCATTCTATCCGGGTATATATCTGTTATCATGTACTTGCCACCGAGAGACACTTCCATCCTGCGTCTGTACTCTTCTTCAAAAGTATGTATGATCACCAGCACATCGCCGGATCTACCATAACGCACAACCGCCTGCCATCCGCGCAGATGTCTGTAACTATCCTGTTCCGTCCCAAAATATCTGGTTATGCCATCCTTAATAATATACGATATTTTACGATAGAACTGTACCCCTTCCATCACAATTTTTCTCTGTTCTTCCTCAAAGTCAAGAACATCTCCAGATAGACACATCACGCCAAGCATTGCCGCTGTCATGGAATAAACTATCCTTTCAGGCGGATCTTCCTTCCTTAACACCGCCCATATCTGACTTTTCTCCGGTAACATCACTCTATGTAGATTTGCTGCAATCACTGGTATCTCCTTTTCTTCGTGTGCATCTGAAAATGAGACATAATCGGAAATACCGATCATGAAAGGCTCCTGTCTATGCCCCCCGGAAGCACAGATTTCGATTTGGATATTGGGTATCTCCCTACGGATTTCTTCATAAAACCCAGCTGCCGCCTCCATATTGCATCGCAGTCCTTCGCCGAGGCTTTCCTCACCATCGCATCCAATCCCGATACTCTCATTATAATCTGCCTTAATATAATCAAATCCGTACTCTTTCAGAAAGCCCATCACTTTAACGCGCAGATAATTCCTGACCCACTCCTGCCTCATATCCCAGAATCTCCGTGCACCGGAAGTGATCACTTTTCCTCGTCGTTTCAACAGATGATTCTCCATATGAAACGCGATCGCGTCCTGCCCGGTGACCTCAGGTTCAAACCAGATTCCCGCCTTCATTCCTGCTGCGTGAATCCTGTCTACCACGCTGCCTAGCCCATGCGGAAAGAGCGCTTCTGAGACCTCCCAGTCTCCCATATTACTCTCCCAACCTTTTCTCTCATCAGCATACCAGCCGGCATCTATGACAAAACAGTCTATTCCCCAGTCATTTATCACATCAAGAATCCTCTCAATATTTTCCTCTTTGGGGCATCCCCAGGTCGTGCAAAACTCGTTAAACAGCACCGGGAGCTTGTCATGCCCTGTACGAATTTTCTTTTTCTGCATCCGGACAAGTCTCTGACACGCATCATCAAATCCTCCATGTGTAACCGTTACAAATGCCTCCGGGGTAACAAAACTTTCCCCCGGTTTTAGGGTCTTACACCAATGCCCGGTATCATAGTCAGCAATTCCTCCTGACAGACAGAGATTTTCATCTCTCCGATAAACCTCGATCTGCCAGGATGCCGGGACAGCCAGCTGCGCAGCCCATATCAGCCCTCGCTTTCTATCTTCCACTGCGCCAAATGGATAATATCCCCTCACCGGCATAGAACCGGCTTGTGCATATTTCTCACTCTTTATCCCCCATCTGCTCCACGATGGCTCAAGCTGTAGCTCTTCTATCGAGCGTCTCTCAGGCATCCCCTCGGCACTCCATTTACTCCGGATCCTGTGGAGGAACAAATCACTTTCTTCCGACTCTGCTCCTTTTAATCCTGCCAACGAAAAACTTGATACCATCTCAAGAACTATCTCTTCTTTCCCACAGTTGGTAATGATATTCCTCAAACCAATGGCGTTGTCTCCCTGTTCAAACGTCAACACGTGCTCCGCTCTAAGGCCTCTGTCATCTGACAGAATGGTGTGTATCACAAATTTTCCATTCTTTTCTTCAATCTCCTGTGTATGATACCGAAGTCTTAGCACGGTCTCACAGTTTCTCATTGTACATCCATTGGCAAACCCATATGGAAACGCATCTCCCTCTGCCTTGAGCTGAACAAGTGAATCCACTGCTCCCTGTGGCGGCTGACTATTGTCTTCCTGCGGTATGAGGACAAATTCTACGCTGTCTTCTTCTGACAGATAATAGACTGCCGTCATATCCCCAATTGATGTTCGTGATAATATTTTTTTCATAACATACTATCCTTTCAAAGCGCCGCTTGTAAGGCCTGCAATAAATTGTTTCTGCGCTAGCAAATACAGGATAACAATCGGGAGCGTCGCGAAAAGTACATATGCAAATACACTGCCCCAGTCCGATGCATGGGGCCCGATTGCTGTATAAATTCCTACCGTGATTGTCTTCACCTGCCCAATCAGTAGCGGAGTAAGAAAGTCATTCCACATTGACAACCCGATAAAGATGGCCACAGTTGTACTACACGGTTTGACAAGCGGCATAATAATCCGGAAAAAAACGGTGAACTGTCCGGCTCCGTCTATAATTGCTGCCTCTTCCAGTTCTATTGAAAGAGTTTGGATAAATCCATAATAGAGAAATACCGAAAGAGAAATGCTTCCCGACACAAATACCATAATCAGAGATGGAAGATTTCCTGTAATACCCAGCTTGTTAAACATAGTAACCAAAGGTACATAAACAATCGCATACGGAACCATCAATCCAAATAGAAAATACACATACAGCATGCGTCCAATCCGGTGTTTCAGTCTGACGAGGTAATATGCTGCCATAGAAGAAACCAATATGCAGATTGCTGTTCCAAACAGAGTGATACATATAGAATTAAAGTACATTTCCCCAAGATTGACATTCGGACTAATCAGCACGTTTATGATATTGTCCATAATTGGAGGAATTGGCAGTGTGACCGGATTAGCTGATATTTCTGCTGTAGGCTTAAACCCATTGACAATCGTGATATACAGCGGGACCACAAATATAAAAGCCAGTATCAATACCACAACTCGCAGTATAAAATTAATGATTTTTGTACGTTTACCTTCTATTTTCTGCATTTATTTCCCTCCCATTCTGTCGGCAAGCTTAAGCTGCAGGATCGATATCGCCGCGATCACTACGAAAAGAAATACTGCAATGGCTGAAGAATAGCCGAGCATATTGTTTCCAAATGCCTGTGTCACAATATTGTAGGTGATTGTTTCTGTAGAATATCCCGGACCTCCGTTTGTAATAATCTTTACTATATCATACTGCTTCATCTCTGTCATAATACTCATGATCACGGAGATTGTAATTCCCGGTACGATCATCGGCAGCGTTACATAACGAAACTTCTGCCAGTTGCTGCCTCCGTCCACGGTACACGCCTCGTACAGTTCTTCCGGAACAGTTTGGATCGAGGTCAGATAAAGCACCATATGAAATCCAAGCATTCTCCATATTTCAATGACACAGATGCTGCGGATAGCATTTTCTGCATTTCCGATATAATCTGTAACCAGATTTTCTAACCCTATCAGCTCCAGTACATTATTGAGCACTCCTGTATAAGAAAGTATGGAAAGCCAGATAAAAGAAATTGCAACCGTACTTATGACATATGGAAGAAAGAATACGCTTCTCAGCACATTAGTCAGTTTTTTGGCACAGTTCAAAAGACATGCGATAAAAAGTCCGAGCACGTTAACAGCCACGCTTACCGTAATCGTAATCCTGAGCGTTACTCCGATTGCATTGAGCAATCGCTCATCCTGAAACATCTCAACATAATTTCTCAGACCTATGATATTATATTCTGGAGTTAGCCCGTTCCAGTCTGTAAAGCTTAGTCCGAATGCCCCTATAATCGGA
>ERZ773162.1908-NODE-1908-length-14892-cov-3.648446_pt1 | contig 14892 bp, 13 predicted proteins | sample MGYA00511113_ERZ773162 | MGnify/ENA primary metagenome ERZ773162 (study PRJEB29015, sample SAMEA2737807) | human gut metagenome | biome: human gut; feature: human-associated habitat; material: faeces | place: China | collected 2012 ... | reverse complement strand
AGTATACTTAAACACATTTAATCACATTAGTCAACGCATTTATTTACTTAATATTTCTCCTGCTTCTTCTGTCGGCTCTCTTGTCCCTTATGGCTTTCGCCGACCTTCGCGCCTCATCATAGCACATATTTTTTCAAAAATCCATACAATAATCATATATCGATCAGGCAGGGAGGTATCTCTATGGACACACTGCTTTCCGTCAGTCATGTCTCGTATTCCTACCACACATTGTCGGGTGAGACCCCGGCACTGTCAGATATTACCTTCTCTGTAAAAGAAGGAGAATTTCTATCCATTGTTGGTCCCAGCGGCTGTGGAAAATCCACGCTGCTTTCACTGTTGGCCTCATTGATGGAACCGGAATCAGGTACGATCATTCTTCGAGGGAAGCCTCTGGCTCCTCACACCGCCAATATCGGATATATGCTGCAAAAAGATCATCTCTTTGAATGGCGCACCGTCTACCGGAATATTGTGCTCGGTCTGGAGATTCAGAAAAAAATGACTCCTGCGTATCTTCATCATGTGGATCAGCTGATGGAGGCTTATGGGCTGTGGGCATTTCGTAATTCCAGACCTTCTGAGCTGTCCGGCGGCATGCGGCAGCGGGCAGCCTTGATCCGTACACTGGCCCTCGACCCGGAGCTATTACTTCTGGATGAACCGTTTTCTGCTCTGGACTATCAGACCCGTCTGACAGTCTGTGATGATGTGCGGCAGATCATCCGTCAGGAAAAGAAAACAGCCATTCTTGTGACTCACGATCTGTCTGAAGCCATCAGCATGGCTGACCGGGTGCTGGTCTTAAGCAGACGCCCTGCTTCGATCCATCTGGATCTTCCGACCATCTTCGAAGATCAGACTCTGTCTCCTATGAACCGGCGGCAGGCACCAGAATTTCAGGGTTATTTCAATCAAATATGGAAGGAGCTGAATCACCATGAATGAAACAAGTTCCCTTCAGTCTGCCTTCTTAAAGAAGCACCGGCAGCATCATCATCTGGTATTACTCTTACGGCTTTTTGGATGTATTCTCTTTCTGGGCCTCTGGGAGATCAGCACCCGTCTGTCCTGGATCGACTCCTTCATCTTCAGCAGTCCTTCCGGAATCCTTAAGACTTTAGCCGTCATGAGTGGGGATGGATCCCTCTTTCTCCACACAAAAGTCACCTTATATGAGACATTGGTCAGTTTTCTGCTTGTCATCGGCATCAGTTTTCTGACTGCCACTCTTCTTTGGATCTTTCCAACTGTCTCCGAGATACTGGAACCCTGGCTGGTAGTTCTCAACAGTCTTCCAAAATCTGCACTGGCACCGCTTCTGATCGTATGGCTTGGAAGCGGCTCTTGCACCATCATTGTTGCCGGCATGTCTGTCGCTGTCTTTGGCAGCATTATCAGCATGTATACTGCATTTCGAGAGACTGACAGCGAGAAGATCAAGCTCATCCATACTCTTGGAGGCGGCAAACGAGAAGCTCTGTGCTATGTGATCTTCCCTTCCAGTCTGCCTTCCGTGATCAGCATTCTCAAAGTCAATATCGGTCTCTGCCTGGTCGGTGTGATCATCGGAGAATTTCTCGCCGCCAGAGAAGGTCTTGGATATCTGATCATCTACTCCAGCCAGATCTTCAAGCTGAACTATCTGATCACCGCTCTCATGGTGCTGTGTCTGATCGCCTTGATCCTCTACACCGTTATTCAAAAATTTGAGCACCAGATCAAGAGAAGCCGGTCCTGAACGAACCGGCTTCTTCTATTCTTCATAATATTTTGTGACCTGTACACGAATTTTTTCAAACAGCTTTTATTCCTGTCCCGCTTTTTCATCGCGCACTCTCTACGGCTTTCACAATGGCCCGCTCCATCACATGGGCTGCCAATGTTCCAACCACATTGATATCCGCTTTCACATCACCGATGGATGCGGCATAGATACTGTCTCCATCTGCCATAGTTCCCACCGGATTAATACAGCGGGCATAGGCATTTCTTGTCATGGATGCAATCTTGTTCATCTGTGCTTTGTTGAACCGACCATTGGTGATCACTGCACCAATAGTGGTATTTCCTGTAAACAGGTTCTGCGGACAGCCAAGCTTCCATAGTTCCTCGCAGCTGTCACCGAATGCTGTTCTGTCTTTATTCATAAGACCTGCGATCTTCGTTCCATTTGCAGGATCAAAGATATCTCCCAGAGCATTGACCACAACGACTGCTGCCACCTGAAGCTCTCCTAACGCCATGGCATAATACCCGATTCCGGTCTTGGAAGCACGTTCCATGCCGCACAGCTTTCCTACAGTCGCACCCGTTCCAGCTCCCACATTTCCCATTGCAGTGGCTGGATGCTCCAGTGCCTGTCGGCAGGCTTCATATCCCATCTTCGCATCCGGGCGGATCGTGGCACTTCCCAGTCCCAGATCAAAGATACAGGACTGACATACCAGTGGGACCTTTGCAAATCCCGTCTCAAATCCAATACCATGATCTTCCAGACAACGCATGACTCCATCGGATGCTGCCAGTCCATAAGCAGATCCGCCAGACAATACAATAGCATTCAGCGGATTGTCCGCTGTCACCGGTGAAGTAAGCGGCGTCTCTCTGGAAGCCGGACCTCCACCGCTGATATCACAGCCTGTCACTGCTCCTCTGTCTTTGTCAAACAGAAGCACCGTCACACCGGTCTTCGCCTCCTGATCCTGTGCGTGTCCCATGGACAGTCCCTTTATCTCTGTGATCGATATCTCATGAATCAATGCCATGTTCTCTCTCCTCTATACTCTACGCTCTGTGCAGTGCTGCACCCAGTGTTCTTGAAATCGCACCTGCAAGAACGAAGCACACAACTGCCTCGATCAATCCCTGAACGCCCACGAAGGCTACAACAAAGGTAAACGGATTGCTCACACCAAGAGCAGATACAAATCCCTGAATATATTCGGTGTTATAAAATACTACTACCAGACTGGTCATAAAAAACAGAGTATTCAGAAGCGGGCAGGAAAGACTTGCCACCAGATAAGCTCCGTTTTTCATAGATTTTTTCAATGCCTGAAAAATCAGACCACAGAGCAGTCCTTCCAGAAGTCTTGGTACGATACACACAAATGCAGTTCCCAGCGGGTTGATGGAAAACAGCATCGTTCCAAATGCACCCATTCCAAAACACTGCATAAAGCTGGTGATTCCAAATGCAAGTCCACAGATCGCTCCGCCCTTTGGTCCTAAGATAATGGCTCCTACAGCTACCGGTACGGTCAGGAATGTGATAGAAAGTCCCATGGTCTGGAAATATCCCAGCGGGGTAAATGCCATAACGAAGATAATGGCTACCATCAGGGCCAGTTCTACCATAAATTTGGTACGTGCTGCGTGTTGATTGTTCATAATAAGTTTTCTCCTCTTCTTCTCCGATGAAACGGCGTATCAATACGTCCCCTGTCTCTCGGAATATAAAATATGGTCAGCAATATAAAAAATTTCTGCTGCCTGTTGGGGATGTATGAACGTAATAACGGGAAAAACACACAAAAAGAAACTGTCAGTGGGACAGCCTGAGATACATGGCAAATTTTCGCGAACAGTTGCCGCCAGCTCCGGTCAGCACTCTTCTTCTTTGCTTTGTATATAAATAAATGAATGATGCGTTTTCACTCAGGAATAACGTTCTTTTCTACTATACCATTTTTTTCAGAAATCGCAAGAGAAAATTTCAGATTGCCATTCGTTTCAGTTTTTGTTATGATGAATCGGAAGACATGCTTTAGGAGGTATTATCATGGAGAAAATTGCAAGTTTTACCGTTGACCATATCCGCCTGATCCCGGGAGTCTATGTATCCCGCAAGGATTCTGTGGGCGATTCTGTTGTAACCACATTTGACCTTCGTATGACCAGCCCCAACGATGAACCAGTCCTGAACACAGCTGAAGTTCATGCTATTGAGCATCTGGGTGCAACATTTCTCAGAAATCATCCGGTCTATGCGTCCAAGGTCGTATATTTCGGACCTATGGGATGCCGTACCGGCTTCTACCTGATCCTGGCTGGAGATTATGAATCCTCCGACATTGTAAATCTGATGATCGAGATGTATGAGTTCATCCGCGACTTTGAAGGCGAGATTCCTGGTGCCTGCGCAAAAGACTGCGGAAACTATCTGGATATGAACCTGCCTATGGCAAAATATGCTGCCCTCAAATATCTGGATGAAGTTCTTTATGATATTACTGAGGATCGTCTGAACTATCCAGACTAAATATTATAACTGCCTGTCCACTGTCAGGCACACACTAAGATGCCGCAAGACCATCTTCTGATGGATCCTGCGGCATCTTTTTTCTCTTTTCTCTTTCCTATCGAAAACTCTTTACCCAGTTGATCAGGGAATTGTGATACACATTTTCTATCACATCCCGGCGCATCTGATCGGTGACAGGACCATTTTGGGCCATTTTGTCGAGAATTGCCTGCTGCAGTTCCTCGATAGTCATCTCTTCGTAGGCTTTGTTGGTCGGAACTTCGATCTTATGCTCCGGTGCTGTCACCTTCGCTGCATGCCCGGACGACTCCGGCCTTAGTTCCTTTGTCTGTACATTCTCCGGCTCAGTCACCGGCATCGCTACCTCAACTTTAACTGCTTTGAATTTCACCGGCTCTATCGGCGTATGCTCCGGTTCTTCTGCTCCGCCTTCTTCCGGAATCCAGATTTCTCCACTGTTTGGCTGTAAGGTTACATTGATCTGACCCTGTTCCACTGGAACTTTCATTCCGCTCAGTGCTCCCACATAAGCTCCGCCATTGCCGGCTGCCACATGGATCTGTGCCGGATTCTCATCATTATTGACCGTCACTACAACAGATGTTCCATTCAGATCTCTGGAAAATGCATACTGACGATTGGTCAGCAAAAGTTCTTTATAATCGCCCAGACTTAATGCTTTCGTCTGCTGACGAATCTTCCCCAATGCGGTGATCAGTCTGGTACACGGATTTTCCGTGGCTGCATTTTTGTAATCAGCCAGCTGCAATGCAGGGCGCAGAGAATCGTCACTGTAGCGCTCCTTCTTTCCTTCTATGCCAAATTCCGATCCATAATAAATAGAAGGGATCCCCGGCAGGGTATACAACAACACATGTACCGGGAAGAACTGTGCCTTATTCTGCAATTTTGTATAGATCCGTTCCACATCGTGGTTGTCCACAAAATTATAGAGCTTCAGTCCATCTGGCCGGTTGCCTCCCATCTCATAGAGGCGGCGGACCGTATGTGCAATTTCAAAATAGTTGTGATCATTGTGCCCGGAGTACAGTGCTTTGTGCAATTGATAGTTGGTCACAGAATGAAGAGTTCCTTCATTTACCCAACGGGTATAATCCCCATGGATCACCTCGCCCATGAGCCAGAACTCCGGCTTCACTTCATTTGCCGTCTGACGTAGGGCTTTCATAAAATCAAAATCCAGTACGTCCGCTGCATCCAGACGGATCCCATCAATATCAAACTCACTGACCCAGAAGCGGATCACGTCACAGATATAATCTTTGACTGCTGGATTTCGCTGATTCAGCTTCACCAGCAGATTGTAGCCGCCCCAGTTATCATAGGAAAATCCATCGTTATATTCATTATTTCCATAGAAATTCACATTACAGTACCAGTCACGGTATGGAGACTGCTCCCGGTTCTTCTGAATATCCTTAAATGCGAAAAAATCTCTTCCTGTATGATTGAACACCCCATCGAAAATCACTCGGATTCCCTGCGCATGACATTCTGTCACAAATGCTTTCAGGTCTTCATTGGTTCCCAGACGGCTGTCCAGCTTCTTATAGTCTGTCGTCTCATAACCATGACCCACGGATTCACACAGAGGACCAATATACAGAGCTGTACATCCTATGTTTCTGATATGTTCGATCCATGGGATCAACGTATTTAACCGATGTACCGGTTCCCCATATGAATTTTCCTTTGGAGCCCCCGTAAGTCCCAGGGGATAAATGTGATAAAATATTGCCTCGTCATACCAAGCCATTCTTGTATTCCTCCCAAAAGAATCAATCTTTTGATTCGATCATAATAAAAATGCCCTGCTTCAGGCTGATCCTTGCTTCATCAGCAGCGATCTCATTGGACACGCCAAAACCACCGCTTCCCTGTACGGTAAAATGCTGATCCTGCACTGGATATTTCAGTCCCTCCAGCGTAACTCCATTCACATCAGTAGTAAATGGAATCAGGGATACATATTTTCCATATTGTTCTGCCTTTTTAATCCGGTATTCCCCCTTGATCAGACGAATGCGATTATGCTCATCCAGGATCTCACAGTCCACTCCTTTTTCCAGCGCCAGATACAGGCTCTGAATATTTCCCAGCACATGATCCAGTCTGGTTCCTGTTCCTCCAAGAATCGTAACATGATCACTTCCAAGGGAAAGTGCCAGCTCCACGGCGATCTGTGTGTCTGTGGCATCTTTTACCGGATTGTATTCCCGGATCTCGATCTGTGTATTCTTCTTATACCATGTAAGAATTTCCGGGGATAAAGTATCAAAATCCCCAACGATCCGTGTAGGGACGATCTTATGGTCATAACAGAACTTCAATCCACCATCCACGCCGATGATATGATCAAATCTTTTTATTTTCAAAAGACCGAGGGCAAGATCGATCCCGATATTGCCCCCGCTGATAATCAGTGTATCCATTTATGCCTGCCTCTTCTTAAGAATCTCCATGAAATCTCTGGTATTTTTCTCGATGTCATCTTTGAAGATGGCACTTCCTGCCACAATCACATTGGCTCCTGCATCCAGAACCATTTCCAGATTATCCTTTTTGATACCACCATCAACTTCAATATCTGTGGTCAGTCCTCTGTCATTCAGCATCTTACGCAATGCACGGATCTTATCTGTGGATTCAGGAATATATGCCTGTCCGCCAAATCCCGGTTCTACCGTCATCAGAAGTATCATATCTACCTTATCCAGCAACGGTTCCAGAACACTGAGCGGAGTCTTTGGTTTAATGGTAACACCTACTTTTACACCTTTCTCTCTGATCATCTGGAGGGTTTTCTCCACATCCTTACATGCTTCATAATGAACCGTGATAATATCAGCACCGCTCTTTACAAATTCATCAATATAGCGGTCTGGATCCTCAATCATCAGATGTACATCCAGAACCAGATCCGTGATCTTACGGACAGATTTCAGAACCGGCATACCAAAAGAAATGCTCGGAACAAACATACCATCCATAACATCGTAGTGCAGATACTGGGTTCCTCCCTTCTCCGTTGCTGCAATATCATCTCCCAGATGTGCAAAATCTGCGGATAAAATTGATGGTGATAAATAGTACTTCATATCAGGAATACCTCCGTCTTTCTCTCTCTTTTAATTCTCTGAAAAAACTGATATAGCTTTCGTAACGTTCTTTACTGATCTTCCCGTCTTCTACAGCTTCTTTTACTGCACAGCCAGGCTCCCTGTCATGAATACAGCCTTGAAACTTGCAGCTGCCCTCATAGGGATCAAATTCCGGAAAGCAGAACCGCAGTTCTTCTTTCTCCATAGCTTCCGGCTCCAGTGCAGTGAAGCCCGGAGTATCCAGAATGTAACTGTCTTTTTCAAGCCGAAACAGTTCGCTGTGACGGGTAGTATGTTTTCCTCGATCCGCTTTTTCGCTGATCTTTCCGGTCTCCATCTCTGCTTCCGGCACCAGATGATTGATCAGTGTAGATTTTCCCACACCAGAGGGACCTGCCACTGTTGTCATATGTCCTCTTAAACAATCTCTGACCGCGTCTGTTCCTTCTCCTTTTTTTGCACTGATAAACAGAAGCTTACTTCCACAATCCCGGTAGATCTGCCGAAAATGCTCCCTTTCTTCTTCTGACGCCATATCGCTTTTATTAAAACAGATAATCGTCGGAATCTCTTTCTGTTTCATCATGATCAGAAAGCGATCCAGAAGCGGCAAGTTCGGAGTCGGTCTTGACAGTGCAAAGATCACCAGTGCCTGATCCACATTGGCTACTGCAGGTCGGATCAGTTCACTTTTTCTTGGCAAAATGGAGATCACGCTGCCCTCTTTTTCTTCCTGGCTTAATACTTCCAGCTCCACCAGATCTCCAACCAGAGGCTTTACCTTCTGGTTGCGAAAAATTCCTTTGGCGCGGCACTCAAAAATACCGTCCTCTGTATCTACATAATAGAATCCTGCAATTCCTTTGACAATTCTTCCCTGCATAAGCTGTTACTCTGTGGTTGACTGCGTACCAAGGCTTACATAGATAGTCACCGTTCCGTCTGGATCGACCGTCTTGCTTGGACTGTATCTGGTCACAAATCCATTTCCTACAGATGCACTGTACTCAGTTGCCTCTTTGACTGTTCCTTTGAATCCGGCATCATTCAATGCCTCCACTGCCTCTTCATAGGTCATTCCCACGCTGACAGATGGAATCGTTACCTGTTCCCGGCCTTTGCTGACAGTGATCGTCACTGTGCTTCCTGGCTGCACATAGGTTCCTCTGTCCGGACTGGTGCTGACTACCAGGCCTGCACGCATATCATCACTATATGTTTCTTTTACTTCTACTTTAAATCCATCCCCCGCCAGTTCTGACTGGGCTCTGCTGGATTCATGACCGATAACATCGGTCACTTTCTTTTTATTCGGTCCGCTGCTCAGCACAATGTTAACTTTTCCATTGCTCTCCGTCTCGGAATTGGCTGACGGAGACTGGCTGATGACAAGACCGGATTCTACTGTATCGCTGGAAGCTTCGCTGACCGTACCAACCGTCAGACCTGCTGCCGTGATCGCACTCTTCGCTGCATTTTCATCTTTACCAACTACCGGCGGAACCGTCACTTTGCTGTTAGTGGTTGTGGTGGTTGTACCGGAAGTGGTGCTTCCTGTACTGCTGGTTCCATCTGAAGAAGCAGTAGATCCTGCTGCCGCCAAGGTTACTGTCACCGTTGTACCTACCTTCACGCTGTTTCCTGATTCTTCACTCTGCGCAATGATCTGACCTGCAGAATACTGATTGGATTTTTCAGATTCTCCACGCTCGATCTTCAGTCCAAGTTCTTCCAGAACCGTTCTTGCCTCTGCATAAGTCTTTCCAAGAAGGCTCGGCATGTTCACTGTATTCCCCTGGGATGCGGAACTGCTGTCATCTTCTTCGTCCGCGCTCTGCTCTGTCTGCTGGCTGTCGCTGGTATCTGTATTGGATTTTTTGCCGATTCCAAGCACTTTTGAGAACAGCAGAAGCATAATGATCACAATGATCACTGCCAGAACCACTCCTGCGATCGTCATGGCACGTTCAACGGTCGGACTCAGTTCTTCATCATCCTCATCATCTTCGCTGTCTTCGTCTTCTTCCTCATCATCCTCGTCCTCATCCTCATCCTTGCTCAGATTCACTCTGCGGGACTCTTTGACCTTGGACGTGGTTCCTTTTGTCATAATCACGGTCTTGGCCTGCTCATCAAGATCTACCATCTGTACGAAATCACCATCCGGATCTACCAGAGACTGTTTCAGATCTGCCATCAGATCCCCGATATCCTGATATCTGCGGTCCGGACTCTTCTCCGTGCATTTCTTGATGATCTGCTCCAGACTGTACGGAATCTCCGGGCAATACTTGCTGGGCGGAACCATCTGTTCCTGCAGATGCTTCACTGCCACAGTCACCGCAGTCTCCCCATCAAACGGAACACGGCCTGTCACCATTTCATACATGACGATACCAAGAGAATAAATATCGCTTCTATGATCTACATATCCGCCTCTTGCCTGCTCCGGAGATGCATAATGCACAGAACCCATGGCACTGGAAGTCGTGGTCTGGGAAGTGGTTGCCTTGGCAATACCAAAATCTGTTACCTTTACTTTTCCTTCTCTGGAAATAATAATGTTCTGTGGTTTGATATCCCTGTGTACAATATGATTATTATGGGCAACCTCCAGTCCTGCAGATACCTGAATTGCAATACTGGTTGCCTCTTTGATGGTCAGGCGGCCTTTTCTCTCAATATAATTCTTCAGAGTGATCCCTTCCACCAGCTCCATCACAATATAATAGATACCGTTCTCATCACCGACATCATATACATTTACAATATTGGGATGAGCAAGCCCGGCTGCTGCCTGAGCTTCCTCCTTAAATTTCTTTACAAATCCGTCATTGTCACGGAATTCCTCTTTCAGTACTTTGACTGCAACGTAACGGTTCAGCTTATGATCTTTTCCCTTGAAGACCTCTGCCATACCGCCGGTTCCTATTTTTTCCAGAATCTCATAGCGGTCTCCCAGAATCGTTCCCGTCTTTATCATAATCCTACCTCACTGTTATCTATTTCAACCAATACAACTGCAATATTATCCAGTCCACCATTCTTGTTCGCTTTGAGGATCAGCTCCGCACCGATCTCCGAAATATCTTTCTTCTGACTGATCAACCTGCAAAGCTCCGTATCCTCCACCATATTGGTCAGTCCATCAGAACAGAGCAGATAGCGGTTTCCTGTCTCCACACGAAACGGAAACAGATCAATCTGCGCCTCGTCCTGGATTCCCAGTGCCCTTGTAATAATATTTTTATCTGGATGTCTTCTGGCTTCTGTGGCACTTAGTTCTCCCTTTCGCACCAGCTCCGCCACCAGGGAATGATCTTCTGAGATCTGCCGGATCTGCTTCTGCGAGATCTCATACAGCCGACTGTCTCCGATATTAGCCGCCAGTGCTTCATCTTTGTATACTGTCAGCACTACCAGCGTTGTTCCCATTCCATGATATTCTTCCCGCTCTTCCGATTTTTCATATAACCGGTAATTGGCGTAGCGGATCGCCTTCTGAAGGATCAGCGCCGGTCTGGTCTCCACGCTCCGGCTGATAGCCTCCACAATGGTCTGCACCGCATAGGAAGATGCCAGGTCTCCTGCTTTATGACCTCCCATTCCATCTGCCACAATGTACAGATTCGGAAGATTTCCGACCGGTGTGTCGGAAGCATACACATAATCCTGATTCACTTTTCTCACACGGCCCACGTCCGTCATTGCGACCGATGTCTGCACTTCCACTTACCTCTCTTTTTCAGTATCCATGTAGCTCTTTCTGAGCTGTCCGCATGCGCCGTCAATATCCCGGCCCATTTCCCTTCTAATAGTAACATTTATCCCTGATTTTTCAAGTTTATTTTTGAAATTGAGGATCGCACGGCTGTCCGACTGCACGTAATCCCTCTCTTTGATCGGATTGACCGGGATCAGGTTGATATGACAGTTCAGGTCTTTGACCAGCTCCGTCAGTTCTCTGGCATCCTCGCTGCTGTCGTTGACACCTCCTACCAGACTGTATTCAAATGTGATCCGTCGGCCAGTCTGTTCAAAATAATACCGGCAGGCATCCAGCACATCTTTCAGATCAAATTTATAGGCCACCGGCATCAGCGTCTTGCGCTTCTCCTGGCTGGACGCATGAAGGGATAATGCCAGCGTGATCTGAAGCTTCTCATCTGCCAGACGACGCATATTCGGAACAATACCGCAGGTAGATACCGTCAGATTCCGCTGACTGATATGAAGTCCTCCCTCATCGGTCAGCAAATGAATAAACCGAAGCAGAGAATCATAATTGTCCAGAGGTTCTCCTGTTCCCATAACGACCACGTTATGCACCCTCTCCTGGGACCACTTCTGGATCTTATAGATCTGATCCAGCATCTCGGATGGTTTTAACCCACGCTCCAGTCCGTCCAACGTGGACGCGCAGAACCGACAGCCCATACGGCAGCCTACCTGCGAGGAAATACAGACTGAATTGCCGTGGTGATATTTCATCAGCACGCTCTCGATCACATTTCCATCTGCCAGGCGGAACAGGAATTTACTGGTCTCATCGATCTTCGATGTCTGTACTTCCACCAGCTCCAATGATATCAGTTCATACTGCTCCTTTAATTTTTCCCGCAAGCCTTTGGAGAGATTAGTCATCTCATCAAAACTGTCCACCAGCTTCACATGCATCCACTCATAGATCTGTCCTGCACGAAAGTTCTTCTCTCCGATCTTTTCCATCTCTTCCTGCAGTTCTGGAAGAGTCAGTGATTTTATATCAATCATGTTCTTTTCTCTCCATCCCGGCGATGAAGAATCCATCATACTTATCCACACCGGGAAGCATTATTATCTCTTTTTTCAACAAAAACGGGTGCGTTTTCAAAAACCAATCCACAGTTTCCACATTTTCCGCTTTGTGGACGGTACAAGTACTGTAGATCAGCTTTCCACCCGGCTTCACATACTGCCATACTGTATCCAGGATCCTGCGCTGAAGCTCTATCAGCTCCTGCTGCTGTTCCGGTGTCATCCGGTATTTCAGATCATTTTTCTTATTTAATACTCCAAGGCCGGAACATGGAAGATCAGCCAGCACAATGTCTGCCTTTCCAATCCAGGATTCATCAAGGACGGTAGCATCATGGCAGACTGCACGAATATTCGTAAGCTCTGAACGATCGATATTGTCCTGGATCAGTTCAACTTTATAATCCGTCAGATCTCTTGCCTCCACAAGTCCGGTTCCATGAAGAAGTTCTGCCAGATGAAGACTCTTTCCTCCAGGTGCCGCACAAACATCCAGACAGATGTCGCCTTCCTTCGGCGCTGCAGTCAATGCCACCTGCATGGAACTGACATCCTGCACATGGAACAGCCCTTCCCTGAAGGAAGAAAGAGCCCGCAGATAATCAAACCCGGAGATTGCCAGTGCGCAATCCATGCCGTCCACCTCCTGAACGGTCACACCTTCAGATTCCAGACGTGCCTTCAGTTGCTGCTTTGTTGTCTTCGTCTCATTGATTCGAATGGTCACCGGCTTCTCTGCATACTGATCCGCCAGCATCCGAACTGCCTTGTCTTTCCCATATTCCTCGACCCACTGGTCTACGATCCACTGAGGTGTGGAATAACAGATGGACAGATCCTCAAAAGAAATCTCTTCTATTCCTCTGGCAATGCTTCTGAGCACGCCGTTTACAAACCCTTTCAAGGTTCCGAAGCCTTTTTTCTGCGCCAGACGCACTGCCTCGTTACAGACGGCAGAATCCGGCACCTGATCCATGTATTTCAGCTGATAAACCGACATTCTCAGCAGATTACGGATCACCGGCTTTTGTTTCTTCACCGGCACTTTAGAAAAATGGTTGATGATGGCATCCAGCTCCAGTCTGCGCTCCAGAGTTCCTTCACAAAGGCGGGTCAGGAATGCGCGTTCCTGCTTATCCAGATACTGGTATCGCTCCAACATACCACGGAGTGCCACATGGCTTAAGGCTCCTTTTTCCACTTCCAGCAAAAATTCCAGTGCGAGCCCTCTTGTATTTACCTGATCAGTCACGTCTTCTGTTACCTCCGAACAGGATAACAAGTCTTAACATGGACAGGATCGATGCTGCCGCTGCTGCCACGTATGTCATAGCTGCCGCTGACAGTACTTTCTTTGTCTTAGACAATTCATCATCAGACATCATCCCTGTCTCTCTTAAGATCCGTACCGCACGGCCAGATGCATTAAACTCTACCGGCAAAGTGATCAGCTGGAACAGTACACCAAAGAAGAAGCACAGCAGCCCCACCTGGATCAGGAAATGAGAGCTTCCCAGAAATACACCCAGAAGAAGGATCGGAAAAGCGACCTGTGTTCCCAGATTTGCTACCGGCACAAATGCAGAACGGAAACGGAGCGGAACATAGTCCTCCTGATCCTGAATTGCATGACCACACTCATGAGCAGCCACACCGATAGCTGCTACGGAATTAGATCCATAGACACTGTCGGACAGGCGAAGCACTCTGGCTTTGGGATCATAATGGTCTGTCAGATTGCCGCTCACATGCTCGATCCTCACATCATAGATACCTGCCTGTCTGAGAATCTGTGCAGCTGCCTGTGCTCCGGTCAGTCCGGAATAACTGTATACCCGAGAGTATTTGTTATAAGTTGATTTTACTGTTGCAGACGCCCACAGGGACAGAACTGCTCCAATGAGTACCAGAATATACGTAGGGTCATAATAATAGAAAAACGGCATAATTTCCTCCTATTCTGCCGAAAGTACCGTTCCCGGAACTACTTTGTATCCTCTTAAAAATGCACCTGCATCCATTCTTGCTTTTCCTGCAAGCTGGATCTCGCGAAGCACCAGGATACCGTCCCCGGTCTGTACATGAATGGCATCTTTTGTTACTTCCAGTATCTCACCACTTTCTCCCTTTGATGCACTTTGGGGCAGCACATCACATGCCCATATTTTCAATGTCTTTCCGTCAAGATGAGTATATGCACTGGGCCACGGATTCAGTCCACGGACCAGACGTTCAATCACGACTGCACTCTTGTTCCAGTCGATATTTCCCATTTTTTTATCCAGCATGGATGCATAAGCAGTCGGTGACTCTCCCTGCTTTTCCGGGGTGATCTCGCCCTTTTCCAGCTTTGCAAGAGTCTCCACACAGAGACGTCCACCAGCCTCACTCAACTTATCAAAGAGACTTCCTCCCGTCTCCTTTTCATCCAGCGGTACGATTGCCTTTGCCAGCATATCGCCGGTATCCAGTCCTTCATCCATCTGCATGATCGTCACACCGGACTCTTTCTCCCCATCGATGACTGCCCACTGGATTGGTGCTGCCCCGCGGTACTTCGGAAGCAGGGAAGCATGCACATTGATACATCCATATTTTTTCATATGAAGAATGGATGCTGGAATGATCTGTCCAAAAGCCGCTACCACACACACATCTGCTTCCGTCTTCTCCAGCACATCCTTTGCCTCGCGGATCTTCACC
>ERZ773162.1906-NODE-1906-length-14918-cov-3.694073_pt1 | contig 14918 bp, 15 predicted proteins | sample MGYA00511113_ERZ773162 | MGnify/ENA primary metagenome ERZ773162 (study PRJEB29015, sample SAMEA2737807) | human gut metagenome | biome: human gut; feature: human-associated habitat; material: faeces | place: China | collected 2012 ... | reverse complement strand
GTAGCGTCCCCACTTTTGATTGTCCTCAATGGATTCCAGCATATAGCAGTGTCTGCTGACCCGTTTCAGTTTTCGTAATACTTCAATGGGAGTATAAAGATCCGAGTACAGCTCCGTGCTGACCGGAATACATTTGTAAAGGCCTTGCGCCGCTAATACGGAAGCTTCCTGAAAATTCGGTCTGATATTCATGGTGTTCTCCTTTCACACAATAAAAAAGTCCCTGACAGATCTCTGGTAAAATCTGTCAAGGACGAGTCATCTACATTTCCCGCGGTGCCACCTTGCTTTGCGGATCTTAAAAAATCTCCGCACTCTTACGGAATACCAACATATTCCCGGCAACTGACGTATGCCCTCACGTCGCAGAATACTCGGAAATCCATTCCTTTCCCTGCGCCCTCGGCGGTCCATTTGATTATGTGGGTTCGGTCCGGCTCTCAGCTTCCCGGGCTCTCTGTGCGTCCATCATCACCGTTATCTCCGCTTCATCGGTTTAAAGTGATGCTTAATTCAATTTTTGTACATCATAGCAAAGCCGATTTTATTTGTCAAGAAAAAATTTAATATGCTATAATTTGTGAGTATTCAAATGCAAAGTTATTTTACTCGAGGTGAATAGAATCTATGAACACCGAATTATCCACCAGAGAGTCTTTTTTCACGAAAGATACTCTCTTTTATAAGACATTATTTGGTCTGATCCTGACCATCACCCTTCAGAATCTGATTGCCTACAGTGTGAACATGCTGGACAATATTATGCTGGGAAGTTACAGTCAGAATGCTCTGTCTGGAGCAGCCACTGTGAACCAGGTCTTCTTCATGGTACAGCAGACTGCCCTTCCCATTGGAAATGCACTGGTAGCTCTTGCTTCTCAGTACTGGGGCCAGAAGCAGACACAACCGATCCGGGAGCTGACTGGAATTGCTCTGAAGTTCTGTCTGCTGGTCTCTGTGTTGGTTATGGTGGTGTGCACTGTCTTTCCTGTGCAGCTATTGAGAATTTTTACCACTTCCGATGAGATCATTGCAGAAGGACTGGTCTATCTCTCTATCCTGAAATGGACCTTCGTGCTTTTTATTTTCAGCAATCTGCTCATCGCCATGCTGCGAAGTGTGGGAACAGTGCGGATCTCGTTTATCGTGTCCGTAGTGTCCCTGATCGTCAACGGCTGCATCAACTATACATTGATCTTCGGCCACTTTGGATTTCCGGAAATGGGTATCAAGGGTGCTGCGATCGGAACACTGATTTCCCGTATCGCAGAACTTCTGATCCTGCTGTTCTATGTGGCAAAAATAGACACAAAGATCCGCCTGTTCTCCAGCTCTCTGTTCTCCGGAAGCAGAGAACAAGTGCGATCCTTTTTGAAAGTCGGCATTCCGATTATGATCACGTCCTTGTTGTGGGCGGTCTCCGTCCCCATGCAGACTGCGATTTTAGGACATCTGTCCTCTGATGCAATTGCAGCTAACTCCGTGTCTTCTACTTTCTATCAGTATCTGAAAGTGGTAGTGATTGCGCTGTCTTCTGCCTCTGCAGTTATGATTGGCAACAGTATCGGAGCCGGAGACCTGAAAAGGGTGCGGTCTGATGCCCGCACCCTGTCTGTCATTGATATTCTGATTGGATTGATTCTCGCAGCTATTTTGTTTGTGTGCCGCACCCCACTGCTGTCCATGTACCGGCTCAGCAACGAAGCCATGATCCTGGCTGATCACTTTATAATCATCATGAGTGTTATCATGGTTGGTATGTCTTACCAGATGCCAGTCTCTATGGGCATCATTCAGAGTTCCGGCGATACGAAATTTACTCTCCGCCTGAATCTGATCTCCACCTGGCTCATTGTTATGCCGCTGTCCTTCCTGGCTGCTTTCGTCTGGAAATGGCCGGTGGAACTGGTAGTCGTAGCAGTACAATGTGACCAGATTTTCAAAGGGCTTCCAATCTTCCTTCGGTTCCGAAGTTATCGTTGGATCCACAAACTGACGGCTTAATTTTTATCGTTACTCAGCTTCTGTAGACTGCCCCTCAACGTCTGTAGACTGACTTTGAGAGTCTGCAGAAGCAAAATATTTCACAAAATATCCATCGATTTCTTCTGCACAGTAGCTTAAGTCTCCCATGCGGCCTTCAGCTTCTTCCATATCTGCCTTTGCAATTGCCGCTTTTGCTGCATTTCCGATATTTTCATAAGCATAATACAGAGATGCTGCCTCATAGTAATCAGCCACTGCATAACATTCCAGCATCTGCGCATCTGCTTTCACATGCTCCATCTCATTGCGGTTCTTTTTCTCCGGCAGTTCAGAATATTGTCCATCTTGAATAGAATAGAGAAAAGTGTCTTCATCATAGTGATAATGGTACTGATCTCCGTAGAGCTGAAATCCAAATCTTATGATCTGTCCGATGGTCAGAACGACCAGCACGATTACAACTGCCCGATATATTTTACGATTCATTCTGCCGATAGCTCCCTTCCAATAATACGATCAGTCTGGTCTTTGACATGGTACGGATCTCACCACTCTCAATCACCTGTGGATCCACATGCAAATACGCCTGCACCAGTTCCTCTGCCTGTGTCAATACGGCATCACACCAGTCTGTGTGATTCTGATAGACCTCATAGTAAGTGGAATACTCGTCCGCCTTCACAAAGTCATACATATCCTTCAGGCTGTCTGCAATCTGTTCCATACAGCGGTCCGGCGTATAATAAGTATACTCATCACTGATATTTTCATGATCCACCAGATGCATACACGCCTCATAAATATAATTGTAGTCGTTCACCATCCGCTGAAAATACCGGTAATCATCAAATCCTTTGATACCGGAATAATAAAGCTCATTTACTTCAATATAAGCGGCATAGGAGTTCCAATCTTCATTTGCAATATATTTGTCCAGATTTTCTATGTGAGTCGACAGATTTTTCTGCGCTTTCTGAACCAGCAATGCCCGTTCAATCGTCCAGATACTGTTGTTCATCACAATGCTTCCCAGAAACAGCAGTCCCAGCACAGCCAGTACTGCGATCTGCGTCGCTTTTTTACTGATCTTTCCCGCCGTCTCATACACTTCTGTCTTCGTACTCTGATAGTCCTGCTCGTAGCGGTGCATGCCTTCCCGATGCTTCACATAATGAGTATTGGGAGTATGGCAGTATGGGCATACTTCATCATCGATCGTCAGATTTGCCCCGCAAAAATCACATTTCACTTTTTGTTTCCCCCTGTTCGTTTAATCTGTAACCGGAACCCGGTCTTTGTGTTCTTCCACATATTTATAGATCACTTTGTAATCCAGAAAATGATCCTTTTCTGCCTGATGTTCCAGATCCTTGATCTCTGAATCGCCCATCTGATAGGTGTCTTTGACAAACCTCATAGTCTCTTCGATCCAGCCATCCACCAGACTTTCATCCTTGTCATCCACCTGATGGAACCATTCCTTATCATAATTCATGGTCAACGCATCATAGAGTGCTGCCTGATACTCATAGAGATAGGTCTCCTCCCCCTGCTGGATGTACTTCTTCAGCTCCATGCACTCCTGATAAGTGTCATAAAAAGGAAGAATATTCCAGTGCTCCCAGTTAGTATAACTGTAAGAAATACCGCCTGTTGCCGCATCAATTTCATTGCAGAACGCAAGGATCGAGTCGTAGTCACCTTCCTCATACCAGGCATCCAGCTTGGGGAAATTCTCCCTTTCCCACTGCATCTGTTCCCGGGTATCTGCCATACGAGTATCGGTCATTTTATTGTACACGGAATAAATAATATCCCCTGAATACCGCAAAAACAGAAACACCGCTGCAAGGATCAGAACCAGTGCCAGCAGTACTGCGACTGCCTTTCCTGTAAAATGGACATTCGACTTCACTTCTGCTTTGATCTCTTCGCTGGGGATATTTCCCACCTCTTTCAGATCATCCTTCAGGTTATACATATCCTGCATGTATTTATGTTCTGCACCAAGCTCATTGATGGCGCCGCAATAAGGGCATCGTTCTGCCAGTTCTTCTATCGGTGCACCGCATTCTCTGCACGTGATCATATTTTTTATCCTCCCAGACTCTGCTGGTTTCATTATACGAAATACTCCGAGAGATGACAACATTTTCTGTCGTCCACGCCAGAAAATATTTTGTCAAAAAAATCCCGCAAGTTCTGACTGTTTGCCAGCCCCCGCGGGATCCCATATGCATTTATTTATTCTGCACTTTTCTCTTCTTTTTTCAGGTCTTCCTTGATGATCTGAATATGAACATCGCGAAGCTGTTTTTCTTCAACCTCAGCCGGTGCTCCCATCATCACATCCTGTGCGTTCTTGTTCATCGGGAACGGAATGATCTCACGGATGCTCTCCTCACCTGCGATCAGCATAACCATACGGTCTACGCCAGGAGCGATACCAGCATGTGGCGGTGCTCCGTAGCAGAATGCATTGTACATTGCCGGGAATTTTGCTTTCACATCATCCTCACCAAGACCAACGATATTGAATGCTTTGACCATGATCTCCGGATCATGGTTACGAACAGCACCTGAAGACAGTTCCACACCATTACATACCAGATCGTACTGATATGCAAGGATCTCCAGCGGATCCTGATTCTCAAGAGCACTGAGTCCGCCCTGCGGCATGGAGAACGGGTTATGGCAGAACTCCAGCTCGCCAGACTCCTCACCGATCTCATACATCGGGAAGTCTACGATCCAGCAGAATTCGTAGCAGTCCTTCTTCATGTAAGCATCAGAGGAAGCACCCAGCATCTTTCTAAGCACGCCTGCAGTCTTCTGAGCAGTCTTTAAGTCGCCTGCAGTCAGTCCAACGAAATCTCCAGCCTTCAGTCCAAGAGCTGCTACTACTGCATCTTTCTTATCCTGCAGGAACTTGGAGATGCCTCCAACCAGCTCCATCTTGTCATCCAGACGGAACCAGTATGCTTTCTGTCCGCTCTGCACTTCTACATCAGCACACAGTTTATCAATCACTTTTCTGGTGCCGGTAAATGCCGGTGCCACGATTGCTTTTACTTTCTTTCCTTCAAACGGTCCGAAGCCACAGTCAGCCAGTACATCGGTTGCATCCTGTACTAACAGGTTGATACGCAGATCCGGCTTATCGGAACCATATTTATCCATAGCCTCAAGATATGGAATTCTCTTAAATGGCGGCTTGGAAGCCTCATTGTAAATGCCGTATTTTGAGAAGATCGGCGGAAGCACATCTTCCAGCACTGCAAATACATCCTCCTGGCTTGCGAAAGCCATCTCCATATCCAGCTGGTAGAACTCTCCCGGAGAACGGTCAGCTCTGGCATCCTCATCACGGAAACACGGAGCGATCTGGAAATAACGGTCAAATCCAGAAGCCATCAGAAGCTGTTTGAACTGCTGCGGTGCCTGCGGAAGTGCATAAAATTTTCCAGGATGATTTCTGGACGGCACCAGATAATCTCTCGCTCCCTCCGGTGAAGAACAGGTCAGGATCGGGGTAGTGATCTCCATAAAATCATGAGCAGTCATGCTCTGACGAAGATCAGCCACGATCTTGCTTCTCAGCACGATCTTGCTCTTTACTTCCGGATTACGCAGATCCAAATAACGATATTTCAGACGGATATTCTCGTCTGCATCTTTAGAATGATTGATCTGGAACGGCAACTCATTATAACGGCACTTTCCAAGCACTTCTACTTTGCTCGGAACGACCTCAATATCACCAGTTGGAATCTTGTTATTTTTGCTGCTTCTCTCGCGAACGACTCCATCTACCTGAATCGTGGACTCATAGTTAAGCTCTGACAGCTGCTCCATGATCCCCTCAGTCTCCACAACGATCTGCGTAGTTCCGTAGAAATCTCTTAAGATCAGAAATCCTAAATTTTTACTGACTTTACGGATGTTTTCATACCATCCTACCAGACGGACCTGCTCACCTGCATTGGAAAGACGAAGTTCGCCGCAGTTATGGGTTCTTCCCTGCATGTTATATACCTCTCTTATCTGTTAAAAAATTCTTTGAACTCTGTATAGCCTTCTTTGGAAAGCTGCTCTTTCTGGAATTTTTTATTTTTGTTCATCAGTGCCACCTGTACTGTTGCACCGTTCTCGCGCTCTGTTCTTGCCTCTTTGAGCACCTCACACAGCTTGTCAGCCGGCATATTTTTCTCGATCAGGAATGCTTTCTTACCTGCTGCACCCGGCACCTGGAAATTGTTCTCCAGAAGGATCGTAACGATTCTCTCAAATCCGATGGAAAATCCAACTGCCGGAGTATCCTGTCCGGTAAATTTACCGATCATCTTGTCATAACGGCCGCCGCCTGCCACAGAGCTTCCGAACTCCGGCATCTCGATCTCGAAGATGGTTCCTGTATAATAGGACATTCCACGAACCAGCGTCGGGTCAAATACCAGTTCAAAATCTGCTGCCTTGGTTGCTTCCACACTCTGACGAATGGTACGCAGGTTCCCGATCACATCTGCTGCCAGTACACCGGTCAGCTTGTTCTCCAGATATCCAAGCGGATCTTCGCTTGCTTCCATCTCGCCAAACATATCTACATATTTTGCTACGCTGTCAGCGGAAAATCCAGCTTCGATCAGCTCTGCTTTCACACCATCCCATCCAATCTTATCCATCTTGTCCAGAATGATGAATACCAGATCAAACTGATCCTCCGGGAATCCGCAGTACTCAGCCATTGCCTTTAAGATCCGGCGCTCATTGATGCGAACCTTGAATCCCTTGAAATTCAGTTTTCCAAGCAATGTAGTCGTTGCCAGGATCAGCTCGATCTCTGCCAGGCAGCTTGCCTCTCCTAAAATATCAATATCACACTGTACGAACTGACGGAAACGTCCTCTCTGTGGTCTGTCTGCTCTCCATACGCTTCCGATCTGCAGTGCTTTAAACGGAGTCGGCAGATTATTTGCATTATTGGAATAAAATCTGGACAGCGGCAGAGTCAGGTCATAGCGCAGACCACTGTCTGTCAGATCTGCTTCGCTCTGTGCAGTCTCCAGATTCAGCTTCTCGCCTCTCTTCATGATCTTGAAGATCAGCTTCTCATTGTCTCCGCCCTGCTTGCTGCACAGGTTCTCGATATGTTCTACACACGGAGTCTCAATAGGCGAAAATCCAAAGCTTTTATATGTCTCTTTGATCAGACCGGTCACGTAATCTCTGATCTGCATCTCTGCAGGCAGGATGTCTTTCATACCAGTCACTGGTTTCTTCTTCAAAGGCATGGTGTTGATTCCTTTCTTGTTCCTTAGTTTCCTCTATAATCATGCAGACAAGCATTTGTCTGCGATATAGGCATACATTAGATATTATAAAGTTTGCGGTTCGGCGTGTCAAGATTTGTACCGTAAAAAAGAGTATCAGATTTGTACCGTAAAAAAGAGTATCAGCTGTACATGAAATAAAAGCTCGTATGACGTGTATCTGACTGAAGATTCATAAACTCAGGGTTTTGATTCGCTCATGAATCAACTGGCTCACCTGTTCTTTCTGCTCCTTAGATAAATAGGCTCCCTCTACCTGATTAAGAAGTTTATTTTCCATTCGGCAGATTTTCTTCAGCATATTTTCCGCAGCTTTTGGTGAAATTTCGTAAGATTCCGCCAGTTTTCGAAATTCCTTTTTATAAATATTACGTTTTTCCCATTGATTGTCAGTGCCATCTGTTCTTTATCCTCTGGCATAATCACATTTACAGGAAACATATCATATGCTTTATTCCTTATCATAAGAAAAGATATATCCCTCTTCTGTCTCAGCAATGATTCCGGCAAAGTGATTTTGAATATATACATAACCGCTTCTATATTCTGACTCCACCTGTTATTCCTCCTTTTTTCCCGGTACAGCTTCTTTTCCGAACATTGCCAATGCCTGATTTACTTTATCCAGACGCACAGTCTCCTTATACCCTTTCAGGTATAGTTTATTCACTTTCCATCACTTTCAAAATCATTTTCTCAAAGGATTCCCTGAAGTGTTCGTCGTCTTCTGCAGTTCTTTTCTTCGGACCTTTCAGGTGATTTTTCTGTGAGGCTCTTCTGGCTTTTTTATTCAGATGGCGTTCCATAAGCATCTGATCAATATTTTCGTTGGTGTACCATTTTCCAGACTGATGGATCGCATAGGCACCCTTCCCAAGTGCCATGGCTGCCACTCCATAGTCCTGCGAAACCACCATATCTCCTTTGTGGCAAATGCTGATCAGCTTATAATCCACCGCATCCGAACCTGCTCCCACCACAATAACTTCGCTGTAATCGGAGAAAAGCACATGATTGGTGTCACATAACAAGGTCACCGGAATCTTATATTTTTTTGCAAGCTCTTCTACGATACCCACCACCGGGCAGGCATCTGCATCTACAAATATTTTCATAAAATTAGTCAGCAATCCTTTTTACAATCTCTTCATCACTTTCCATTGGATATGCACTAAGCAACTCATTTATTCTATGGACATATTCCAGGGACAGATCCAAGTCATCCGCAACTGTCTCCTCGTCTCTGTTCTTTTTCTTCAGTAACCTGCGTAAAATAGAAATTTCCTCTACTTTTCTTCCAACTATCCGTCCTTCTTCGCGTCCTTCTTCGCGTCCTTCTTCGCGTTCGTATTCAAGTTCTTCCCATTTTTGCATATACTTCACCCCGATTTCTTCACTCGCCTTGATCTGTTCGACATATTCATGAAGTTTCTTCAGGTTCTCGCTGTCGTCGCCTATTTTATCAGCATCCATGGTCTCCATATATTCCAACAATGCAACCAGCTCTTCTGATACTTCATCGCGATTCGTTCCATGACTGTTCAGGAAAATGCGGACTGCTCCATCTTCCAGTCTTAAATCTGGTTCTTCCTCACAATATGGATGAAATGTATAGCAGTATTTCCCTTTTCCAAACAGATCAAATGGAGTGATCATAATAATACAGGTGTCATTCAAAAGATTAAAACTGCGCATCCCCGGGATCTCCATCGTCTCATTAAATAAGAATCTGTCGAACAACGTTAATTTCTGCAAAATTTTCATTTGTCTTCTCCCTCCATTTTACCCATTTAGAGCCGTATCCGCAACCATATTTCACACGTTTATGCATGAAACCACTATACTATTTGCTCTTTTTTATCATTATCATTGGGAAATCCATGACGAAATGTCATGACTCGAATTGATGTTTTCATCATATCACAGAAAAATCTGTGTGTCATTAATGTTTACGGATTGTTTAGATTCTTTATGAAAATGTCATATTTAGAATGCAGAAATAACAACAAAAACCTGACCAATGCAGTTCATCCACTTAAAGTAAAACCTCAAAAGCCAAATGGCAAAGAAGAAAAGGCTCCTTCTGTTGAAAAACTTACCGTTGATGATCTCTTTCGGCAGTTTGAAGAAAATCCACCTGCTGATATGGCTCCCTGTGCGAAACTTTGGGAAATTTTTAATACTTTTTTCCTTCAAAATTCTGCCAGAATGAAACTTATCTCTTTAGCAAAATATGTTGTATTATCCATTATTCTATGTTACACCCATTTCAGTAATCTACCATTTTCCATTCTCATTTCATTGCTCACTTCGAGCTCGATTCCCGATAATGGAACACAATTTCTTATTTGCACAAGAAAAGGAGGTGTTCGATATGTGGTCAGAAGCATTATTGCAGATGGATGAAAATACCCTTAAATATCAAGTATAACGGATGCAGGCTGAAAATAAAAAGCTACGTGAACAAAGATAGGCTGATAAAGCTCACATGGACAGCATCTGTCCCTGCAAAAAAAGACATAAAAAAACGAACCCATCTTTTTCAAATGGATTCGTTCTTTCATGATTCTATAGAATTTTATTCTTCTGCAAACAGTTCTTCTTTTCTCTGGATCATCTCATCGATCTTCTCTATATACAATGCCACATCTTTGATATTCTCGCACCGTTCGATCCGATAAGAACCATCTGGGTTCTGTTCATTCCAGACACGTTTGGTGGAAGCCCCGGCTCCGCACGCCACGATGGTCTGTTTCTCTTCCATGATGAGGATATTGTAGATACCAGCCTTCTCCGGCTGTGCGTAACCTACGTTTTCAAAGTTACCGGCCATATTTTTCTGGCGATAGAGATAATATGGCGACAATCCCATCTCTGCACAGTATCTGGCAGTCATATCCATGATCTGCATATTATTTTCCAGACCCATCTCCTCGTATTTATCTTTGAAAAGACTGAGTCTTGCGGCACGCTTGATTGCCAGAGAGTGGACCGTCACGCTGTCAGGTGCCATGGCTTCCAGCTCTTTCATAGTATGCTCCACATCATCATAGGATTCTCCCGGAAGTCCCACGATCAGATCCATATTGATATGAGCAAATCCCATGCTGCGGGCCAGCGTAAATGCTTCTTTTACCTGATCTACGGTGTGACGTCTGCCGATGATCTCCAGTGTCTTCTGGTTCATGGTCTGGGGATTGATGGAGATCCGGTCAATGCCGTGATCCAGCAGCACCTGAAGCTTCTCTCTGGTGATGCTGTCCGGTCTGCCCGCTTCCACGGTAAATTCCTGCAGATGTTCTGTATCAAACTTACTCTGGATCCTGGTCAGCAGACGGTCCAGCTGATAAGGCTCCAATGTGGTCGGTGTACCACCGCCGATATAGACTGTATTAAGCTTTTTATCCCGGAACCGGTCTGCCACATAATCCAGTTCCTTACATAAAGCATCCAGATACTGATCCACCTGTTTCCGCCATCTTTCCAACGGATAGGATGAGAAGGAGCAATAAAGGCAGATGCTTGGGCAGAACGGAATCCCCACATAGAGGCTGTAGCCATCTTTGTAGTCAATATTTCGAAGCACATACCGTTCCCGGTTGGCGATCATGACGCTCAGTGCCACCTTTTCCTTGCTTGCCAGGTAGGTATTCCGCATATATTCTGCGGTCTCTACATTGCTCATGCCCTGCTCGATCAGTCCCATGGCGATCTTCGCCGGACGGATTCCCGTCAGGGTTCCCCATGGAAGAGTCTGTCCCGTGTATGCACACAGCAACTGGTATAATTGGCGTTTCAGCCGGTTTTTCGTCTCTTTCCGTTCTGCATAATTGATGACGGACGCACCGGATTCTTTTTCTTCGCCCTGCTCCATCAGACAGATGGACACAGTCTCATCTGTAAACTCTACAGAAATACGAAGAGCCGTATCTTCGGTAAATGTATCCTGTACATGGATCTGCACATCTTCTCTTGGGAAAAAAGATTTCACAAGGGAATGGATATCATATTCGAAACTCGGCCGGTTTACAATTACTTCTATCATAAAAAGCCTTTCTTTTCTTCCTACACAAATGAATTATACTTCTTCTCATGACCAATCGTGGTCTCTTCGCCATGTCCTGGACAGACGAGCGTATCATCTGGCAATAAAAAGAGTTTTTCTTTTACCGCACGAACTAATGCAGATGTACTTCCACCTGGAAAATCGCTTCTGCCCACAGACTCTGCGAACAGGGTATCTCCCGAGAACACGCAGCCTGCATCTGCCACGTAGTAAGAGCATCCTCCCGGCGTATGTCCCGGTGTATGGATAACCTGAATCTTCATGCCTGCCAGTGTCAGTTCCTGTCCGTCACGCAGCAGTTCATCCGGCTCAAAAGTCACAACTTTGCGTTCAATAAAGACAGACAGATTCTTCTTTGCATCCAGAAGAAGGTCTTCTTCCTCTGTCAGTGCGTATACCTTCACCCCCAACTCTGTGCGAAGGGATTCGCATGCTCCCATATGGTCGATATGTCCATGGGTCAGCAGGATCGCAGTGATCTTCCATCCATGCTTCTCAGCTGTCGCACAGATCCGATCCGGTTCTGCTCCCGGATCGATCACAACAGCCTCTTTTGTATCTTCATTTGCCAGAAACCAGCAGTTCTCTGCCAGATTTCCCACATTGATATGTGTAACTTTACTGTTCATTATCTTCTCCCTTAGCTGGCAGACCTCTCAATATCCAGAACACTCTCAATCTGTCTGAGCTTCTCAATGATCTTGTTCAGCTCTTCCACGCTGGAAATATCAAAGCTGATAGTGATGGTAGCGGTTCCTTGTTTGCTGGTACGCACATTCATAGATGTGACGTCAATATTTCTCTCAGTGAGAGTCTTGGAAATATCCACCAAAAGGCCGGTACGGTTGTTGCCGTAGATCTTGATCTCCGTCGAATATTTCTCACTGCTTCTGGTCTGTGCGCCTCCCTGCCATTCTGCATCAATCAGCCGTTCTCTCTCTGATTCCGCCAGATGGAGCATATTGACGCAGTCGGTCCGGTGAATCGTTACACCTCTTCCCCTGGTCACAAAGCCCACGATCTCATCACCCGGAACCGGATTACAACACTTTGAAAACCGCACTGCCACATCATCGATACCTTTTACAATAATGCCGCTCTTGGATTTGGTCACATGAAGCTTCTGCTCCTTTGCCTCCTTCATGCTCTCCATGATCTTGGCATCGGTCACTTCTTTCTTCTTTGCTTTCTCATACTCTTCCACCATCTTGTTGACGACCTGACCTTCTTTCAGTCCGCCATGTCCGATGGCTGCCAATACAGATTCCCAGTCGCGGAATCCATATTTTCTAAGAACACTTTCCTGATACTCCGGCTTTACCACCTGAGCGGCAGGAATGCCCTTCATCTTACAATACTGGGCGATCAGTTCTTTTCCTTTTGTAATATTGCTTTCCTTGAACTCTGTCTTGAACCACTGGTTGATCTTATTTTTTGCCTGCGTACTCTTAACGGTGTTGAGCCAGTCACGGCTGGGTCCTTTGGAGTTCTGGGATGTAATGATCTCGATCCGGTCACCATTCTTGATCACTGTCTCGATAGGCACCAGCTTTCCGTTGACTCTGGCACCAATCATCTTGTTGCCGACCGCACTGTGGATACTATATGCAAAGTCAATGGTATTGGAGCCATTGGGCAGCGTCTTCACATCGCCACCTGGTGTAAAGCAGTATACACTCTCGGAGAACAGATCCAGATCACTCTTTAAGAGACTCATGAATTCCCGGTTATCGGACATATCACGCTGCCACTCCAGGATCTGACGAAGCCAGGTAAGCTTCGCCTCTGCGCTGTTCTTACCTTCAATATTCTGCTCATTGCTTCCGCCGCTCTCCTTGTATTTCCAGTGGGCAGCGATACCATACTCTGCGGTACGGTGCATCTCATAGGTACGGATCTGGATCTCAAAAGGCTGTCCCTTCGGACCGATCAGCGTAGTATGCAAAGACTGGTACATATTGGCTTTTGGCATGGCAATATAATCTTTGAAACGTCCCGGAATAGGCTTATACATCTCATGGATCACACCCAGTGCCGCATAACAGTCTTTGACAGATTCCACCAGAATACGTACAGCAAACAGATCATAGATCTGATCCAGTGTCTTATCCTGGTTGACCATCTTTTTATAAATGCTGAAGAAATGTTTGACACGCCCGTTGACTTCTGCTCTGATGCCCGCATTCTTCATATGTGTCGACACTTCATCTACAATCTGCTCTACAAATTCTTCCCGCTCAGTCTTTCTGGCATTGATCTGATTCACCAGATCATAGAACACTTCCGGCTGTGAATACTTAAGTGCCAGATCATCCAGTTCTGTCTTGATCTTGGAAATTCCAAGACGCTGTGCGATCGGTGCATAAATGTCCATCGTCTCTTTTGCTTTTTCTTTCTGTTTTGCCGGTGTCATAAACTGCAGTGTACGCATATTATGCAGACGGTCTGCCAGTTTGATAATGATAACCCGGATGTCCTTTGCCATTGCCAGGAACATCTTTCTTAAATTTTCTGCCTGTACCTCCAGTTTATCCGAAGAATAAGAAAGTCTTCCCAGCTTGGTAACTCCATCTACCAGAAGTGCTACTTCTGCTCCGAATTCCTTTCGGATATCTTCTTCCGTAAACTTTGTATCTTCAACCACATCGTGCAGCATTCCTGCAGCAATCGTCTCTTTATCCATCTCAAGATCTGCCAGAATGATCGCTACCCATAACGGATGGATGATATATGGCTCTCCGGATTTTCTGCGCTGATCTCCATGTGCTTCAACTGCCAGCTTATAAGCTTTCTCGATCAGGGAAACATCTGTGGACGGATGATACTTTCGGATACGGGCAATCAATATGTCATACAACCGGTCCGGATCTTCATAATCTTCCTGCGATTTCACCGCATGTCCGTCTATGACCGCAAGTCCTTTTGTATGGTCTTTCGTCAGGGCTTCCGGTGCAATCCGGTTGTCCAGTGATTCATATGTTGTCTTGTCTGACATATCAACGCCTCCTTCCCTTGATGCTTCTCCTATTTACCCGGATATGTGATCACGGCATCCACATCATATCCTTCTAATCGATCTCTTCCATTTAATCCCGCAAGTTCCATAAGAAATACTGTCTTTACCACTTTTCCGCCAAGTCCTTCGATCAGTTTTACCATTGCCTCATTCGTTCCGCCTGTTGCGATCAGATCGTCAATGATAACCACTCTTTGTCCCGGTTTGATCGCATCTTTATGCATCTCGATCGTAGCAGTACCATATTCCAGTTCATATTCAACAGAAACAGTCTCGCAAGGGAGCTTTCCTTTTTTTCTGATCGGGATAAATGGCTTATGCAGGTTATACGCAATTGGAACTCCAAAAATAAATCCTCTGGATTCCGGTCCTACAACCACATCAAATTCTACGTCTTTTAATTTTTCCTGCATCAGATCTATTGCCAGATGTAACCCCTCTGCATCCTGAAGAATGCTTGTTACATCTCTGAATATAATTCCCGGTTCCGGAAAATCCGGAATACTTCTTACATACTCTT
>ERZ773162.1896-NODE-1896-length-15003-cov-3.524217_pt1 | contig 15003 bp, 9 predicted proteins | sample MGYA00511113_ERZ773162 | MGnify/ENA primary metagenome ERZ773162 (study PRJEB29015, sample SAMEA2737807) | human gut metagenome | biome: human gut; feature: human-associated habitat; material: faeces | place: China | collected 2012 ... | reverse complement strand
TATCGTTATCTGTATTTCCGTCCACCACCGATACTTCTGGCAAAATTGCCTGCCCGATCCGTGAGGTCAGTCGATACCATCCAAACTTTCCTTCCCTGGCTCTCCTGCTGGTCTCCACGGACGGTGTGGCACTTCCCAAGATAAGAGAAGCCCCGTGCTTTTTCGCCCGGACAGCCGCCACTTCTCTGGCATCATACCGGGGAACTGTCTCGCTTTTATAGGCTCCTTCATGCTCTTCATCAATGATCATAACACCAATCTGTGAAAATGGTGTAAACAACGCAGACCTTGGACCAATCATCACATCAATTTCTCCGGCTTTAGCCCGAAGAAACTGATCATATCGTTCTCCCTCCGACAGTCTGGAATGCATGACCGATACCCGGTCTCCAAACCGCTCATAAAAGCGCCGGACTGTCTGGAAAGTCAGGGCGATCTCCGGAATCAGCACGATTGCCTGCTTTCCTTCTGCGATCACCCGGCTGATTAGTTCCATATACACTTCTGTCTTGCCGCTTCCAGTAACACCTTCCAGCAAATAGGTTTTTCGAATGCCCTGTGCATACTCATCCCAGATTCCATCCACAGCATTCTTCTGCTCTTCTGTCAGCGTCCTCTGTATACCGGTCTGTTCAAATTTTCCGGCAAAAGGATTCCGGTACTGCACCCGGGATATCTGACGGACCACGCCATCTCGTTCCATCCCCTGTATGACAGAAGATGTGATCTTAAGATCTGCTGCTTCCTTTGAAGACAATTTTCCGTCATGATCCAGAAGTCCTGCCAGCAATCTTGCCTTTGCCCGAAAATTTTTATGGAGCACTTCCTTTAATAACTGCTCCGCCTCTTCTCTTGGAATCGCAAGCACAATACATTTTTCCTGTCTGCTGCTCACTTCCTGTTTTACCGGAAGTACCGTTTTCAGAGCCTGGTTCATGGTGGAACCATAAAACTCCTTCATCCATGCCGCCAACGCGATCAGCTCCGACTCCGCCGGCACAGCGCCATCCACCAGACCGGTGACCGGCTTGATCTTTTCCACCGGATAATCCGGCACATCCGTGACACCTGTCACATATCCTTTGATGGTTCGATTTCCCATGCCAAAGGGAACCTGCACCTGCATACCGGTGCTGATCTTCCCCTGAAGTTCCTCCGGAATCCGGTACTGAAAGATCCGATCCAGCTTCTCATGGGAAATATCTACGATCACATTGACGAATTCCATCTATTTTTCTGCCATCTCCTTCAATACCTCCTGGATCAGCACGCTCATCCATGGGATATTTGACTCCTTTGATCTCCTGGTAGTCCTCGTGGCCTTTTCCTGCCAGCACAATGACATCTCCCTTCTGACCATGTTCGATCACATAACGGATCGCTTCTTTCCGGTCAGAGATCTCCACATATTTTCCCTTGGTCTTTGCCATACCGACCTTGATATCATCAATGATCGCCTGCGGTTCCTCAAATCGTGGGTTATCAGACGTGATCACGGTCAGATCCGCCAGATTACCGGATACCTCGCCCATCTCATAACGACGCAGCTTGGAACGGTTTCCGCCACAGCCAAAGACACATACCAGCCGCTTTGGATGATATTCTTTTAATGTAGTCAACAGGCTCTCTAAGCTCATGGCATTGTGTGCATAGTCGATCATCAGAATGAAATCATCGGATACTTTGATCATCTCAATACGTCCCTTGGTCTTCACTACTTTAAGAGCCGCTTTTAAATCCTCCTGAGATACCTTAAAATGCTCGCAGACAGCAATCGCTACCAGTGAGTTATACACACTGAAGCGTCCCGGCACATCAATTTCCACATCCATATCAATCTTTCCGGATACATGGTATTTTACGCCCAGATAGCCCGGTCTTCCGATCAGTTCCATGTCAGATGCCCGGTAATCAGCTCTGTCTGAGAATCCGATGGTCTCCAGATCACAGGTATGACCTGCCAGTACCATATCAAAATGCTCATCATCCACATTCGCGATTCCATGACGGCACTGGCGGAACAGCATCCCTTTGCATGCTGCGTATTCTTCAAAGCTTGCATGCTCATTGGGTCCGATATGATCCGGCGCCAGATTGGTAAAGATGCCGATCTCAAATGGAATACCGGCAGTACGATGCATCATCAGTCCCTGGGAAGATACTTCCATGACGCAGATCTGGCAGCCTGCCTCCACCATCTGTGCAAAATATTTCTGCACCAGATAGGATTCCGGCGTAGTGTTGCTGGACGGAATATGAGTATCACCGATAATGGTCTCAATGGTTCCGATCAATCCCACCTTGTATCCAGCATGCTCCAGAATTCCTTTTACCATAAATGTAGTAGTGGTCTTTCCCTTGGTTCCTGTGATTCCGATCACTTTCAGCTTTTGCGCCGGATGATCAAAATACGCTGCGGACAGCATGGAAAGCGCATAACGGCTGTCCTCCACCAATACTAAAGTCACGCCTTCCGGTACCTTCACCGGACGCTCTGCCACGATCACTTTTGCGCCTGCCCGGGCGATCTCCTCTGTATGGTCATGGCTGTCATATGCCGCACCCTTGATGCAGACAAACATACAGTCCTTTGTCACCTTTCTGGAATCATAGACCAGCTCTGAGATCTCTCCTTCTGGCTTTCCGTCTATCACTGTGTACTTCAGTTCCTGTAAAAGTCCTGCAATATTTTTCATGAAAGAATCTCCTTCTCTTTTTCCAATGCGCCTATTATATCACAATTGTCTTATCCTTGCAATTTTGTCTATAAACACGTATACTGTTAGTAACCGTTGGAGCCTGAGGAGATTGACACAGAAGCACAGCGAATGCTCGCACTCATAGGTACTTCTGCAGAAAGCTCTCTGCAGCGGGACACCGCAGCGAGAATACCACAGATCTCTGAGATTCCAGGCTCCACTACACACTACAGAAATGAGGACCCATCATGAGCAAGAAAAAAGTTGTCGTTGCCCTCGGGCACAAAGCGCTGGGTGCTACCCTTCCCCAGCAGCAGGACGCAGTAAAAGGCGCCGCAAAAGCTATTGCAGATCTTGTAGAGGCTGATTGCCAGGTTATTATTTCCCACAGTAATGCCCCACAGGTGGGTATGATCCATACTGCTATGAACGAATTCGGAAAGCAGCACCCGGATTACACCTTCGCACCCATATCTGTCTGCTCTGCCATGAGCCAGGGTTATATCGGATATGACCTGCAGAACGCCATTCGTGAAGAACTTCTCAACCGTGGCATCAACCGTCCGGTTGCTACCATTCTGACCCAGGTTGTTGTAAATCCATACGATGACTCCTTCTACAAACCAGTCAAAGTCATCGGTCGTATCATGACCAAGGAAGAAGCTGACGCTGAAGAAGAGAAGGGAAACTACGTGGTCAAAGTGGATGGCGGTTATCGTCGTATCGTATCCGCACCGAAGCCGGAAGATATCGTAGAGATCGACAGTATCCGCGCTCTGTCTGATGCCGGTCAGGTTGTCATCGCCTGCGGCGGTGGCGGAATCCCTGTTCTCAAACAGGCAAATCGCCTGAAAGGTGCCAGTGCTGTTATTGAGAAAGATCTGGCAAGCGGCAAGCTGGCTGAGCTTCTGGATGCAGATGTTCTCCTGCTTCTGACTGGCGAGAAAAAGCTGTACCTGAACTATGGTAAGGATAACTGCGAACCGCTGGATACGATCAGTGTAGACAAAGCCCGCTCCTACATTGCAGAGGGTCAGTTTGCTGAGACTTCCATTCTTCCGAAAGTTGTTGCTGCTGTTTCCTTCGTATCCGGAAAGCCGGGCCGTGTAACTGTGATCGCTGACCTGGACGACGCAAAAGCTGCCCTGGAAGAAAAAGCCGGAACCATTATCAAATAATCATTTTCTCTTGTACATAAAAATGCTGTGGTGACCTGAATTTCTTTTCTGGTCTTCCACAGCATTTTTGTTTACTTATTTTTCTCGTAAATAATCTTCAGACCTTTGAGCAGCAATGCATCATCCAATGTGATCTCATGTCTGCAATACGGAATCAGAGCTTTCGCCAGTCCGCCAGTAGCGATCACATGAAGCTTCTGTCCCATCTCTTCTTCTATTCGATCCAGCATTCCATCGATTAACGCCACATTTCCATAGAAGACACCGCTCTTCATACAGTCAACCGTATTTTTTCCAATCAGCTTTGCAGGCGGTTCCAGACTGATCTTTGGAAGCTGCGCCGTGCGGGCAGTCAGTGTATCTGCTGCGATCCGCATCCCCGGAATGATTGCTCCGCCAATATAGTTCTTCTTCTCATCCACCACACAGATGGTCGTTGCCGTTCCCATATCAATGATGGCCGCAGGCACCGGATACTCATGGACTACCGCTACTGCATTGACGATCCGGTCACTTCCCACCTGTCTTGGATCATCCATCAGAATATTCAGACCCGTCTTTACGCCCGGCCCGATCAACATGACTTCCGTATTCAGAATCTTCTCCACAGACCGTTTCACAATATTTGTCACTGGCGGCACAACCGAAGAAATAATCCCTCCGTCCAGCTGCTCAATGGAAATGCCATACATTTCCAGTACATTTTTAAAACTGATCGCATATTCCAGCTCGGTTCTGGTGGCTTCCGTGGACATCCGCTCCACGAAGCAGATTTCCTCACCTTTGATGCATCCCACCACAATATTTGTATTTCCAATATCTACTGCTAAAATCATCTTTTATTGATTCCTCCATGTTTTGCGATTCCGTTCCTGCACGCAGGAATATTTATACTTTATCATCTTTTCCTTTACTTTTCTACCTCTTTATGCCAATATTTAGTGTGAAACTACATGAGCTTACTCATAAATATTCGAAAAATCTTGGGAGTTGCAAAGCAGCGCAAAACCCTGCAAGCGCAATTTTACAAATGACTGTCTAAACCATCCAGGAGGAATCTATGTTAAAAAATAAATGTGTCGTATTAGGTGTTACCGGAAGTATCGCCGCATATAAAATTGCAAATCTCGCAAGTGCGTTGAAAAAACTACACTGCGATGTACAAGTCATCATGACCCAAAATGCTACTCAGTTCATCACACCGGTCACATTTGAAACTCTCACCGGAAATAAATGTCTGGTAGATACCTTTGACCGGAATTTCACCTTTGAGGTGGAGCATATTTCTGTGGCAAAGAAAGCAGACCTTGTACTGGTGGCACCGGCTTCGGCCAATGTGATCGGCAAGCTGGCACACGGCATCGCTGACGATATGCTGACCACTACTATTCTCGCCTGTAAATGCCCAAAGCTCATCTCTCCGGCCATGAATACAGGCATGTATGAAAATCCAATCGTGCAGGATAACTTAAAAACACTGGCCCACTATCACTGCCAGATCATTGATCCTGCCTGCGGCCACCTGGCCTGCGGAGACACTGGAACCGGAAAAATGCCGGAGCCGGAAGTACTGCTTTCCTATATCTTAAGGGAACTGGCTTACGAAAAAGATCTGACCGGCAAAAAAGTACTGGTCACCGCCGGTCCTACTCAGGAAGCCATTGATCCGGTGCGCTTTATCTCCAATCATTCCACCGGCAAAATGGGATATGCCCTGGCAGAAGCTGCCATGCAGCGAGGTGCCGAAGTGACTCTGGTCAGCGGACCTGTCTCTCTGACTCCACCACCTTTTGTAAACGTCGTGTCCGTCACCTCTGCACAGGATATGTACAATGCAGTCACTTCCCTTGCACCAGAGCAGGATGCAATCGTAAAGGCTGCAGCTGTTGCCGATTATGCACCTTCTCAGGTCAGCACTGAGAAAGTCAAAAAAAAGGACGGCGATATGTCTATCCCCCTGACCCGCACCCAGGACATTCTGAAATATCTTGGTGAGCATAAAAAATCTGGTCAGTTTTTATGTGGTTTTTCCATGGAAACAGAGCATCTGCTGGAAAATTCCCAGACAAAACTCATCAAGAAAAATGTAGATATGATCGTTGCCAATAACCTGAAGACCGCCGGTGCCGGATTTGGAACCGATACCAACGTGGTGACTTTGATCACCAAAAATGATATCCAGGAACTTCCACTGATGAGCAAAGAAGAAGTAGCACATGCCATCTGGAATAAAATTTTTAAATGACAATATTTTATTCCGTATAAGTTTTATAGATCTCCACATGATCGTAGATGCACCGCCATCCGCTATGTGCATTTGCGGTCACACAGATATAATGTTTTCCGCTGTTGGTCACTTCATAACTGGCAGCACAGTTTCCAGACTGCACTACATAGCCGGTCTTGGCACAGACCACTTCTCCGTTAGTCTCTTTATCTTCGATCCGCCGCAGGAACCAGTTGGATATCTGGATTCCCTCCGGGTGCTGTTCCGTAGGAGATGTTGTATAAGTATGTGCCGACATGACTTCCCTGCACAATTCATTTTCCATCGCCGCTTTCAGGATCACTGCCATATCATAGATACTGCAATAATGATTTTCATTATACAGACCCACACAGTTGGTAAAATGTGCACTGTCTGACAGGCCCAGATCCCTCAGCTTCTGGTTCATCATGTCCACAAAGCTGTCCATAGAACCGGCCACATAACAGGCAAGACCGGCTGCTGCATCTCCGCCTGACGGAAGGATCGTTCCATAGAGCAGATCTTTTACTGTGACAACCTCATTTTCACCAAACCCAACTGCACTGCAGTCATTGGAATAACTGAAGTCTGTAATCTCACGGGTAATGGTAAATGTATCCTCCAGATCTGTCACATGCTCTGCCGCTACCAGAACTGTCATAATCTTGGTCATAGATGCCGGATTGATCCGATCCCTGGCATTTCGCTGAGTGACAATTGTATTATCATCCAGATCCACCAGCAATGCATAGGTGCTCTGTACTTCCCCATTGGTTCCTGATGTGGAATCCGTAGTTGAAAATTCATAGCCTGCTGCAAATGGAATATCTGCCGAAGCTGTGCCTGCTGTCATATCTGCGTCCGATTCATCAGATATATCTGATTCTTCCGATGTGTCTGAACCTTCCGATGCGGTTTTCACCGCATCTTTCCCCTGTTCCGTGGCATCTGAATCTATATTCGCTGTTACGTCTGTCAGCACTGCGTTCTGTTCCTCTATGCTTTCCTGCTGCGTATTCTGTGCTGTATCAGCTGCTTTCTTCTTTCCTGCGATCAGTCTGCCGCCCGCTGTCAGAAGAATTATCACTCCCAGCCCCATACAGCTCAATACCAGGATCTGTTTTCTTCTTCGTTCCCGTCTTCTCTTTTCCCGCAGCTTCGCCCGTCTCTGCGCTCTTAATTGCTGCCTTGCAGATTCCTCTGTATCAAAATCCTGCAATTTTAAGTCCTCCGTTATCGTAGATTCCTATATAGAATACCCCATCACGGAGGATTTTACAACTGTTTGCAAATGTCTGACTACCTATTATTGGCATCGCCGGACTGTAATTCCTGTAAGATCCACGCAGACCAGTCATCATAATAAGAGCCAAGGACATGTGCTCCATCTGCAGAATAATCAGCCTTAAGGCATCCATTTTCGTCATCAAACAACACATTCACATCCAGATACCCCAGACCATTTTTCTGTGCAAGCTGACGAATATTTTCATTCACCTGATTGATATTTTCATTATTAAAAATGTTATCTTTTTCCGACTGTGCCTGCGTCACATGAAGATTCGCTTCCAACACGATCCATGCATCCGGCTGGAGCTCCCGGATGTGCTCTACCAGTTCTGTGTATCTCTTATAAGACACATTTCTGTCATAGCCAAGCTCATTGATACCCAGCATCAGAAGGATTATCTGATAGTTTTTTTCCTGCAGTCGCTCATCAAGTGTATGTTTTTCACCATCTGGCGCAGGCAAAGCTTTTTTCGTTACATTGTAGACACTCATCCCTGTGTCTGCAAATACATCTGCATTTCCAAGCTTTCCATATTCAGACAGTCCCACTGTCCGGGAATCTCCGATAAAAAGAACACCTGTAAAATCATCCGGAATCTGTGGCAGCTCCCTCTGTGGCTGCTCCGTGAGCTTCTGATCTGACGTGACTGTATCCGTATTATCTGAAGCAGTCCCATCGGAACTATCTACATCTGTCGAATTCAGATCATCAGCCGCCGCATCATCTGTCGACTGCATCTCTTCTTCCACTCCATCCGTCCAGAAGCTCCCCTCAGAAAAGCTTCCTTCAGAAGGATTAAACACATACTGCAGTGCCGCCCGTGCGATCTTCATGCTGTCCGGCGCATATACTCCCGCTATATAGATCATACCTGCCACAATACAAGTAGAAAGTAAAAAAATCGTGTACCAGTTTCGTTGTTTCATGTTGTCTGTCCTTTTTTGAAATTGCTATTTCACTATGCATAATATCAGAAGGCGAAGTACATAAACGGATCATCCTGTCCGATCCAGATGCAGTACACACTGAACCAGAAGATCAGGATCAGTACCAGTGCCGACCACATGCTGCCTTTGTACCGCTCGTAAAGCTTTCGCGGAAGTGGTGTGATCAGAATCATTCCTGCCAGCAGTGTGAGCAGATACATTTTGCCGTATTTCAGATAATCACCGGCAAACCAGGAAAATCTTCCCGCCGCTGCCAAAAATGGAAACAGCCGCTGCACATAGATCCAGATCTGTCCTGGATCAGAGATGGCAAATATCAGCCATGACAGGGGGATGGCCAGAATCATATATACATGTCCCAGAATCGGAACATGTCGGAATACTTTTAGTAAACACAATTTTTCCACTGCGACCAGAACAAATAACAGGAATCCCCACAAAAGAAAGTTCCAGCCTGCCCCATGCCACAATCCGGTAAACAGCCACACTACCAGCAGATTCCGGATCATTTTCCCTTTGCTGCAACGACTGCCTCCCAGTGGGATATACACATAATCTCTGAACCAGCTTCCCAGCGTCATATGCCAGCGACGCCAGAAATCTGTCATGGAAGTCGCCATATACGGATATTGAAAATTCTTCGGCAGATGGAATCCGAACATTTCGCCTAGACCAATTGCCATCAATGAATAACCGTAAAAATCAAAGTAAATCTCGAAGCTGAATGCCACAATACCAAGCCATGCCAATGGTGTAGAGATACTTTCATAGCCCACTGCCCGGATCTTTTCCCATAAATCTGCCATCTGATTAGCCAGCAGAACTTTCATGCCAAGTCCGATGGTCAACTCCCGCAGACCATTTTCCAATGCATCCAGCCCTCTGTTTTGCCGGGATAAATCCCTGCTGGTATCCTTCCAACGCAGAATCGGACCTGAAATCACATGAGGAAACAGAGTCATAAAGGTTCCGAATTTCACAAAATTCGCATCCTGCATCCGGCCTTCCCGATATACATCGATCAGCCATCCAACCGCCTGAAAGGTATAAAAACTGATTCCCAGCGGTAATCTATGCGTATATTTAAATACGGCCAGAATAGACAGATTAAAAATCACTCCCGCCGCCAGTCTTCGCTTTTTCTGTACCGGCTCCAAACTGCCGTCGATCCAGAAACTCATCCTGTAATTCACAATTATGGAAACTAAAAACAGGGCGAGATACCATGGTGTATCCTTCACCCCATACAAATAGAACAAAAGACTGCCCGCAAACAGACACAGATTCTTCCATGCCTTTGGACAGAACATATAGATCACAAAAAAAATCGGTAAAAATTTAAATAAAAAATCAATACTTGAAAATACCACTGCACTTATATCCTGTTCATCTAATGTATATAAAGGAGAAGCTCACAAAAGCTCCTCCTTTCTGAATTATATACAATCTGTTCCAGCAGTGTCAATCATCTGCAGTCATCTTAAATAAATCTTAAGAACCTGTTAGACCTGAACCTTCAATACCGTTCCGCAGCCATGAAAAACAACGGTTTTCTTGCCTGCAGGAACAAAAAAGCAGTCCGCCGGACGGTAGGCTAATGACTCCTCTCCACAGGATACCTGACCGCTTCCCTCCAGTACCACAAAGGCACGGAAGCTGGAGTCATCCAGATTAAAGGAAACCTCTCCATCAAACACGCTTTTCTCAATCGAAAAGTATTTGCATTCCATGGTCTTGGCGGCTTCCATATCTTTCTCATGGAAATTCGTCACCTCCATGGCCTTGTCAATATGCAGTTCCCGCAGTTCTCCGTATTTGTCGCGTCTCTGGTAATCATACAGACGGTATGTCACATTAGAACTCTGCTGGATCTCACAGATCAGTACACCTGGTCCAATGGCATGAACCGTTCCATTTTCAATAAAATAACTGTCTCCCTTTTTTACAGGAATCTTATTCAGGATCTCCGTCAGTGTACCATCCTCGATCCGGCGGCGCACCTCTGCCTCATCTGTGTCTCTGGAAAATCCACAATACAGATAAGACTCCGGTTCACAATCTACCACATACCACAGTTCATTTTTTCCATATTCGTCTTCCTTCTGCAGTGCATAATCATCCCCAGGATGCACCTGAATAGAAAGACTTTCTCTGGAATCAATAAACTTGATCAGAAGCGGAAATCGCTCATAAGGATCACATTTCCAGCCTAATATACCTCTGCCAAACCGGTTGATATACTCACCCAGCATAAGACCTTTATTTTTTCCCGTAGCAACGATACTCTGACCGGCTTTATGTGTGGACAATTCCCAGCTCTCCGCTACAATATCATAGTCGCATTTCTTGCCGTAGACATCTCTGAGACGGGTACCTCCCCAGAGATTGTCCTTAAAAGCAGGCTCCATGCGAACGATCTCATCACAGTCCGTCTTCACAATAGACTGACCTGCCAGGCGGGTCAGATCATTTCCATGACCATATTCCAGCTCACCTACACTTACTTCAATGACTACGAGATCTTCCGTTCCCCGGTTGGCGATCTGATGAGGTGTTCCCATGGGCACAGAGATACTTTCACCTGATCCATACTCACCCATCTGTTCATCCAGCTGAATGGTTGCGACTCCACTGATCACAGACCAATGCTCTGTCCGAAGCTTATGCACATGTCTGGACAGCTCTTTTCCCGGAAAAATCGTGATCTTCTTTACCTTACAGGAATCCCCGTAATGTATGGTCTCTTTGATGCCCCAAGGGGTATAATAGACTGTTCCCTCATCAAAATAAGACTGCTGCTTCTCGTAATTCTCCCGGATAATGCTCTTGATCTGATCCGCTTCGCTCTTTCGGGACACATAGACCGCATCTGCTGTGTTGACAATGATCACATCTTCCAATCCATTGGCAACCACCAGCTGATGCGCCGCTTCATTCATCACTGACACATTTTCACAGTCATTACGGATCACCCGGCCGGAATCCTCTCCATGATAATACTGATCCAATGACTCCAGCGTCATGATTCTTCTCCATTTGAAATCTGCCTGTAAAAGCAGCACTTTATCTGACACACTGGTCACTGCCCGTCCAATGCTTACCGGCTCCAGTTCTTCCACAAGTCTGCCCGGCACCAGAACATTTCTCTCGTAGGTATCAAGCTGATCCACACATTCTCTGATCTGAGCATAGAGAGCCGGTGATTTTCTGGACAGTTCATGAAGAAAATCTCCACCATTAAACAATAAGATTCCGGTATCATAGTACCATTTTTCTCCTGTCGGGATCTCTTCTGTCATATCGCTGTGCCGAAACTCTGTCCGTTCTTCCACCTGTCTGAAGTATCCATATCCAGGCTCAAACCGCCAGGCAGGAATGCCAAGACACACGATCTTTCCCTGCGGAATATATTCCCGACCCTTTGCGATGGCGCCCTTATAATCTCCACCTTCGATCATATGGTCTGTGGATACCACCAGATAATCCTCTGAACGGTTGTCACACAGACAGGCAATAGCTACCGCAGGGGCAGTTTTCTTACCCTCTTCCTCATAAAAGCATCGATAACGAAGTCCCTGAAAGACCTGCAGCTGTCCTTCTACGATATTGGCATACCGATTGGATGTAATAATATAAAATTCCTCACAAAATGGGATATTTCTGGCAATAGTCTCCTGAAACAAGGAGCGGTTTTCCTTGATATGAATAAACTGTTTGGGATAATTTTTGCGGGAGAGGGGCCATAAACGGTCCCCGCTTCCTCCCGCCAGCACAATACATTTCATATATCTTCTCCGAAATGGGTGTTATTGTACAATCTTTGTCATGGCTTCTTTAAGGCCTTCCAGAGCATGCTCAGCCTGTGTAAGTCCTTCTTCCTTCACACCCATGTAGAATTTCACTTTCGGCTCTGTACCGGAAGGACGCACACAACACCATGCATCATGCTCCAGTTCATAATAAAGTACATTGGATTTCGGCAGACCTGTGGCAGTTACCTTGTCCGTCTCCATATCCAGTCTGGTGTCCGCATCATAATCTCTCACAGCCAGTACCTTGTAGTCACCGATCTGTTTCAGCGGATTTTCGCGCATCTGCTTCAGAATGCTCTGAATCTTCTCAGCTCCATCCACACCTTTCATGGTAACAGATACCAGAGTTTCCTTGTAATAACCATATTTTTCATAGATCTTCAGCATCTGATCCCACAATGTCAGACCCTGCTTCTTGTAGTAAGCCGCAGCCTCACATAAAGCCATTACAGCCACAACCGCATCCTTATCTCTTGCATGGGTTCCTACCAGACAACCGTAGCTCTCCTCGTATCCAAAGAGGAAGGTATGAGAATGATCCTGCTCAAAGAACTTGATCTGCTCCCCAATGTATTTGAATCCGGTCAGGACTTCAATCACATCAATGCCGTACTCTTTTCCGATTGCTTCTGCCATATTGGAAGATACGATGGTAGTCACCAGTGCACCATCTTTTGGCAGACGCCCCGTCTCTTTTCTGGTGCTCAGCTCATACTCAGCAATCAGAAGACCAGACATATTTCCGGTAAATGGCATATAATTTCCGGTTTTGGAATCTTTTGCATAAATACCAAGGCGATCTGCATCCGGGTCTGTTGCCAGAACCAGATCCGCATCTGTCTTCTTTGCCAGTTCCAGAGCCAGCGCAAATGCTTTCGGATCTTCCGGGTTCGGATAAGACACAGTTGGAAAATCTCCATCCGGCAGTTCCTGCTCAGGAACCACCTGTACCTGCGTGAACCCAAGCTCTTTGAGCACGCGCCGGACCGGAAGATTACCGGTTCCATGGAGCGGTGTATAGACAATCTTCAGGCTGTCAGCCATCTCTTTGATCACATCCGGACTTAAGACCAGCTTTTTCAGCTCTTCCAGCGGCTTATTTAGGAAGGTGGTATTGATATGAGAGCTTCCGCCTCCCTGAAACCGCGGTTTCTCCGCAAATTCACCGATGACGACTACCTTGTCCTCCGCTTTTAAAGGAAGAACCTTATCTTCATTTTTCAATAGAACGATGCATTCCTCGGCAATCTCCTCGGCAATCCGATGATTTTTCTCATAGGAAACCGGCTCTGCCTCTCCTGCTGCATGGAGTTTTTCCCGCAGCTCCAGAAGGCGTCTTACTGCTCTGTCTACATATTCCACTGGAAGGCTACCGTCTTTCACGGCAGCTTCCACCTTGCTGTCATTGACCGTACCTGAGGAGGGCATCTCCAGATCCTGTCCGGCAATCAGTCCTTTTACTCTGTCATTTGCTGCGCCCCAGTCTGTGACAACCAGGCCGTCATAGCCCCATTCCTCCCGGAGAATATCGTTCAGCAGATATTTGTTCTCGGAACCAAACTCTCCGTTCAGGCGGTTATAAGCGCACATAACAGTCCAGGGTTTTCCTTCTTTCACCGCGGTCTCGAAGCTGGTGAGGTAAATCTCCCGCAGCGTTCTCTCGTCAACGGTCGCGTTCAGAGTCAGTCGCTTGGTCTCCTGGTTGTTTACGGCAAAATGTTTCAGGGATGCTCCCACGCCCTTACTCTGCACGCCTTTGATATGCTGTGCTGCCAGGTTGGAGGCCAGATAGGGGTCCTCTGAAAAATACTCAAAGTTTCTTCCGCAGAGGGGAGAACGCTTGATATTATTGCCCGGTCCGAGAATTACTGCAACATTCTCTGCCCGGCACTCGGAAGCCAGGGCCTCTCCCATTTTATAGACGATTTCCCGGTTCCAGGAAGAACCCAGAGCGCAGGCCGGCGGGAAGCAGGTGGCAGGTACGCTCACATTCATTCCCAGATGATCCGGTTTATCACTCTGTTTTCTCAGTCCGTGAGGGCCGTCAGTCATCAGCATTTTTTCAATTCCAAGTCTTGGAACGCTCTGAGAGTCGTTGAAGGTCTCGCCGGACAGCAGAGAGCATTTTTCCTCCAGCGTCAGTTCTTTTAATAATTCATCTACACTTTGTCCCATATTACAAATCCTCCAGCAATACTGCCTGATAGGGCAGAAGTTCTATCGTTTTTTCCTTCTTTTCCAGGCAGCTGTGATTATTCAGCAAAACCCTGAAAGCCTTCGGAAGCTCGATCCGGCAGCTCTCGTTCTGATTATTACAGATGACACGAAGACTCTGAGAGTCATTGCTTCGCGTATAGGCAAAAATGCCCTTTTGCTCTCTCTGAAAAGGGGTGATTTTTCCTGTCGCCAGCACCTCACTGTATTCTTCGCTTCGTTTCAGCGCAACCATTTTTTTATAGAAAGAAAGGAGAGAATTTTTGTCTTCTCTTTCTTTTTCCACATTGATTTCTTTATGGTCCGGATTGACCGGAAGCCAGGGCGTTCCCTCGGTGAAACCGCCATTTTTTCCGCTGTTCCAGGGCATCGGGTATCTCGCATTGTCCCGGCTTCCCTTCTGCGCGATCTTTAAGGCCTCCGCTTTCGTGAAGCCATACTCTCTTGCAAGTTCATACTGATTATGCGTGGAGCAGTCATCGTAATCTTTCAGCTCAGGAAAGGCAAAATTTCGCATTCCCAGCTCCTGACCCTGATAAATAAACGGAGTTCCCCAGAGATAGATATACATCATTCCCAGCATGGAAAAACCGTAGAAATTTTTCCCTTCCTCT
>ERZ773162.1895-NODE-1895-length-15005-cov-13.966488_pt1 | contig 15005 bp, 10 predicted proteins | sample MGYA00511113_ERZ773162 | MGnify/ENA primary metagenome ERZ773162 (study PRJEB29015, sample SAMEA2737807) | human gut metagenome | biome: human gut; feature: human-associated habitat; material: faeces | place: China | collected 2012 ... | reverse complement strand
AAAGAAATGTGTTTCTGATGGTGATTTTCAAAAGACTAAAGGTATTCGTTCTGAACAGCCTGTTGTTACAGATAAGATTTGTGGTTTTAGAAAGTTTGACAAGGTTCGCTATTTTGGAAATGATTACTTTATCAAGGGAAGAATGTCTACGGGATATGCAATTCTTATGGACATTGATGGCAACAAGATTGATTTTTCAGCAATGCCAAAAGGTTACAAAACACCAAAGATGGTAAATCTTAAAAGATTGGAGGCTCGGTCAACATGGATGATTACAACCGTGGAGGTCACTCCAAATATAGCATGAAAGTGCATCTGATTTTTGTAACCAAATACCGCAGGAAAATATTCAAATCTGATAAGCGAGCTGACGATGTAAAACAGTTTCTGTATGATGTAACTAAAAAGTATGGTTATGAAAACATACAAATGGAAACCGACAAAGACCATGTACATATATTGCTTGAGTACAGTCCAAAAGTATCTGTTTCAGATATTGTAAGACAACTCAAACAGTACAGCACATATCAGATGTGTATCTATCATGAAGAATATTTATCTAAGCAATATTGGAAACACAAAATACTTTGGTCTGATGGATATTTTGCTTGTAGTATAGGCCAAGTATCTCAAGAGATTATTGAGAAGTATATTCAAAACCAAGGTTAATGACAACGGACGCTGTGTATCCACACGCCTAAAGGCATGTGGTTTTATGGCTGATAACTTATAAATGACGAAGGAGAAACAGGATGGAAGAGAGTACAATCAATGACCTATATATGAAGTATACGAATGAGGTTGAGGGTGCACTTGAAGACGACAGGTATTTTCAATATCTGTTTGAAATGATTCAGGCAGGCGATAATACCTTAGAACAGAAAAACCGTGTTCTCCATAAAGTTGTAGATGAGAGATGGCTGACCGTTGTAGAAGAGGGAATCGAATCCATTTTTAATATCGTAGATAAGCCACGCCGGTTTATTGCTACGAGTGAGGAAGTTGTTCCGGTCGCTCTGGCAAAGAAAATTACAGCGGACAGCGTACGCCACTTAAGCCAGAATACACAGTTTATTGCATCAAATGAGGCAGGAGAAATCCAGCCGACCAGGATTTTGAATGTTACAACCGAAGAAAGTTACGATTTGTATGAAAATCGTTTTGTCTATCATCTGATTCAGCGCCTGTTTGCTTTCGTTGATAAGAGAACGGATATCATCTTCTGGTCAACCGGAGATGAAACTTGTAATGTCATGAGCATGGAAAGCAAGATTGATGATGCTTATGAGGAAATCTCTTATAAAGTAGAAATGACGATTAAAAACCGTCAGAGCTATGTGGAAAATGACACCGACAACATGGATCTGTTCAAAAGAATCGACCGTGTGCGAAGAATGTCCAGAACCTTAAGAGCCAGTTCTTTTTGTGATATTATGAATGGCTGTGCCAAAGTACGGAGCCCGATTCAGAGAACCAATCTGATGATGAAAGACCCGGATTACCGTGCCTGCTATAAATTGTGGCAGTTTATCGAAGGGTATGATGAAGTTGGATATACGATTGAAGAGCAGGACTCTGCACTCCAGTTCGATGAGGAATATTTACTGCAGATGTATATCAACATGATTACCAATTATACGGTATTTAAAAGTCTGCTGGAATCTGACCCACGAAAAATGTCGGAACTTGCAATAGAAAAGCGAGAGTCGGTAAAACCCAAATTTATCAAGAAAATTGAAGAACAGATTGTAGAAGACAGAAATATCGAAGACGTAGAAATCCGTAAAGTGTTTGTAGAAGAAGTGACGCAGGCACAGCTTGATGCGGAAGCAAAACTTGAAGATGAAACCAGACGAAGGGAAGAACTTGAACAGTCGATGCAGAGTCTGGAATGGCAGTTGGATTCTACGATGCAGGATCTTCAGTTCTTAGAGCAGATGAAAGAAGAGTTGGAAAATCAGAAAGCGGAGATAGAGGCACAGCTTGAGATTGAACAAAAAGCCCAGGCAGAATTAAAAGAGGCAATGGAGAGGGCAGAAATCGAAGCAAAAAATGAAATCGAAGTGATACGAAGTGAGACTACAGAGACAATTGAAGCAGAGCGCAGAGAAAAAGAAGAGACAATAGAAAAAATTCAGAGCGAAGCGCAGGCAAAAGTACAACAATTTTCTCAGGAAAAAGAAAAAGCATACAAAGAAGTTGAGAAATCTTTAAGACAGGTGGAGGCTGCAAAGAAAGAATCTAAGCAGTATCAGGCAGAAGCGGCGGAAACCAGATTAAGTGCTGAACAGACAATCAAGGAGACAAACGAGGCTGCAAAGAAGACCGTAGAAGAAGTTCAAAGAAATGCCGAAGAAGCTATTTTAAAGGCACAAAAGGAAGCCGAAGAAGCAGTAAAAACGGCAAGAAGAGAAGCGGAAGAGGCAGTCAGAAGGGCACAAAAAGAGGCAGAACGGGCAGTTCAAAAAGCACAGGAAGAAGCTGAACAGAGTGTAAAGGCAGCAAAAGAAGAGGCAGATAAGACCGTTCAAAGTGTCAAAGCGGACGCAGAAGAAACAGTGAAACAAGTGAAGCAGGAAGCTGAAAAAGAAGTAGAAACAGCTAAGAAAAAACAGCTTCAGGCTGAGAGAGAAAAAGAAAAAGCAGTTGCAAAAAGTGAGGCAAACAGCTTATCACGTTATATCTTAAATGCATTGCAGGAGCGTAAAGAACGTAAAAACTCAAAAGAGGATGACAATAATCAATGATAAAAAAAATATTTTTTACGCTGATAAACGTATTATCGGTACTGGTCATAGCAGCAGCAGTGGTGGTATTATGTTCTGTAGTACTAACCAGACAGGGGGAAGCACCAAGCATTGCAGGATATACGGTTTTTCGCGTTACGACAGGAAGTATGGCACCGGCATACAAGACCGATGAACTGCTGTTGGTGAAACAGACAAATCCGGAAGAAATAAAAGAAGGAGATGTTATTTCCTTTTATTCCACAGACCCTGCACTGGATGGTGCAGTAAACACACATAGAGTAATGGAAATTGAAAAAGACGGAGACCACTGGTTTTACACGACAAAAGGGGATGCCAATAACGTAGTGGATGCCTATACGGTTGATTCAGAATACCTGATTGGCAAGGTGATTGGTTCTTCTTTGATGCTTGGAAAACTGGCACGTCTGGCATCGAATCCTCTGATTTTCATACCGATTATTTTATTACCGCTTGCAGTGATATTAATTACAAATCTGGCCCGTACAGTTTCACTTGCAAAGAAAATTGCAAAAGATGAAGAAGAGGCAGCAGTAAAAGAAGCAATCCAGCAGATACGGGAACAAAGAAGAAAGAAAAATTCAGAAGAAAAGAGCAATGAAGTAAAGAGTAACGAAATAAATAGTAACAAAATAAATAGCGACAATAATAAAGAATAAAACAGGAGAAATGTGAAAATGGCAGGTAGTTTGCAGATTAAACATGGAACAAAAATGCATCTTGCATTTGATGTTCCGACGGGTCAAGAGCCTCAGTTTAATATGATGAGCACATTTAATAAAGCATTAGATGAGTCAGCATTTCTGGTATCCATTCCAATGGTAGACGGCAAAGCTCTGATTCCGGATGAAAATAAAAAAATATTATTCCGGTATGGTGAAGGGGACGATGTAAATATTATAGCCGGTTATGTGGATGATGTAGTAAAAGAAGGAATCCGAAGATACTGGAAAATCCGCCGGGTAACGGAACAAAGACAATTTATAAAGCGTGTGGATGTCCGTATGAAAGTAGAATTACCGATTAAATATATGCAGGATACCTGGGAATTGAACTCGGATGGTGAGATTGATAAAGAACAGGGAGAAACGATGGATATTTCCAACAACGGTCTTGCTGTATACATGAACCGTTGGTTTGAAGTAGGCGAGTCCTGTATTTTCACCCTTCCAAGAATCGGAACCTTATCAGATGGAGTGGCGGAGCAGGAAGTAGTGGGTGTTGTCTGCTGGGTGAGAGAGCTGCCGAAAGGTGACTCATTCCGTTTTGTCTGCGGTATTCAGTTGAGATTTGCAAACCTTGAAGAACGAAGGAAAATGCAGGAATATGTTATGTATGTCAAAAAAAGATATAAACTATAGATATAGTGGTGAATATAATTAGCCTATGAAGAAGAAAAAAAGAGAACAAGTCGAAGAAAATGAAAATCAGGTAACACATGAGCCTGATAAGACAGAGGAGCAAGATAAGACAGAGAAAAATAGAACAGAGAAAACTAAGACAGAAAAAGCGCCCAAAGAAAAGAAGGGGAAACGATTTCGTCAGAGTAAAAAAGTAAGAAATGACCAGATTATTCGAATTGAAGAATTGGAAGAACTGATGAGTAAATACGGCGATGATGTTGACCCGGAAGCAATTGTCAGTATGTATGTTCCATATAGAAGGCGAAAAAGGCTGGCATCGGCACTGCTTAGGATGGATAAAGTTCAGATTATACTTTTGAGCCTGATGCTGTTGGTGTGTATTCTGTTTGTCGCAGCATTTATGCAGGAAAAGATGGGTAACTTTACAATCAATCTGGATCGTCTTGAATTATATCGAAAAGGTATCAGTATTGCAGATAATGGCAATTTTGATGGAGCAACTGCAAGATTAAAAGCAGATGTGGTAGAGGATGCCACAAATATGTCGATTGAAGATTTACCGGAAGATATCGACTCACAAGAAGGAAACCATAACGGTAAAAACTATATGGCATACACTTATTATGTACGAAATGCCGGAAAAGAAGATTTAGCATATCAGGCAAGTATAAACCTGGATTCCTGTGCAAAAGGCGCAGAAAATGCAGTGCGTGTTGCCGTCTGGAAAAATGGAGAACGTGTGGTTTATGCAGCACCGGCTTCCGATGGAGGCGAAGAACTCGGCTGTACGAATTTTAAGTCGAAAAAAGTGGTATGCAATTACAAAGAAGACAATTTCCTTGTCGGAAATGTAGATAAATATACGATTGTCATCTGGATGGAAGGGGATGACCCTGAATGTGTAGATTCCATTATCGGAGGAAGCGTGCAGTTCAGCATGCGTATTGACGCTGATTACGATGACAAAACAAATCTGCTGTGGAAATTTATCAAGGATATCAAAGATACTTTGAAAGGTGATAAACCGATTAATGCAGCAGGAAATGAAGTTCCGAATAATGCTTACTATGATGATGAAAACATTACATGGGAAAACAGAAGAAACAAATAAGGTATGACCGGTGCCACAACCACTGATTATATATAAAAATCACAGAGATTTTTAGGCAGAAAGAAGGACGACAGAATACAAAAGAATAATCACGTACAGTTTTTTTCAGTAGATGAAATCCTCACCGGAAACGGTGCAGGAAAAAAGCTTCGGACCGTGACCGGTGGGAGTTCGATTTGCTTAAGAAAACTGGCAGGGAGAGTTCAGACAGAGAAGGGAATCTTCAAATTGCACAAAAGGAGGAAGAAATGAAAGAAACAAATAATAACGTAAAAGGGCTGAAAAAACAGCTTGCTGCTGCCGTTGCCATGGTATGCGTTGCCGCTGTAGCGCTCGGATCAAGTACATATGCTTGGTTTGTGACAAATAATACTGTAAAAGCTACGACAAGTACTATCAGTGCACAGTCAAATGCAGCATTTATGAAGATTAAATATAATGCTACTGCGACCACATCCGATTTGACTGCTGATTATGCAACGTTGCAAAGTGACGAATTGTATCCAGCACAGTGGTCAAATAATTTTGATGCGACTGGTACAACAACAGGAACAAAAATATATAATTTTGAAACCGCTTATGGTACAAAGCCTACAGCTGATGGTTACGCTAAAAGTGGTGACTGGATTTATGTTGGTACTCCAACTACTGCTGTAACAAAAGAATATGCGGTAGAGAATATTTTCAATATCAGCTCAAAGGGCACAGATCTTACAAAGCTGAAAGTATCTGGTGCGACAATTCTTACATCTGATACAGTTTCTGGAGAAACAACTGATCAGGGAAACACAAAGTTAGATGATGCACTTCGCGTATTGGTAACTTGTGGTAATGATTGGGTATTATGTGATAAAAACGGAGTACTCTCTGATTCAGCTGGTCATTCTGGTGATGAATTAGGACAGTTTGGAACTGGTGTAACTGTTACACATGATGCAGATACAGAAATAAAAATGTATGTATACTATGATGGTAACAATGAGCAGATATATTCTAATAATCTGCCAAACCTGACAGACGCTTCTTCAAGAATTACTGTTACCTTTACAGCAACAGCAGATAACCATTAAGCATATATATGATTAAGTAACTTTTTGCTTCCCACGGTTGTGGCGTGGGGAGCATATCAAAAGGTAGAAGAAGACTTCTTTCTTTTGATATGCCCGATGCATAAGCAGGGAGGAGATGGAAAATTTGAGTAGTTCAGTAAAAAGATTAAAAAGACAATTGATAGCAGCTGCCAGTGGAGCACTTTTATCCGCATTTGCATTAACTTCGGCAACCTATGCCTGGTATGTATCCAACAATACCGTGCAGGCGACAACTTCCACTATTTCTGCAAAAGCAAATAGTTTCGTGTTACAAATTGCCAAATTATCAGAAGGCGCACAGCATGGTGATAATCAGTCGCTTGTATCAATTACAGATGGACACAGGATCAGTCCTTCATCCACCAACGATGTGAAGAACTGGTATACTTGTCTCGGATGGGGACAGGATGGAAAAGTACATTCTTATGAAAAAAGGGATGATTTGGATGCAGACGGAAAGTATACAGTAGATACAGATCATTATGCATACATAAAAAGTGAATATATTTTATATACGATTACAGAAACTGGTCTTTGTGATGTTTATTTAAATGGATCTGAACCTGGCGGAGCAATTCAGGTAACACCGAACGGAACTTCAACTTCTGATGTTATTCCTGATTCTATGCGGGTCGGTATTACAATTCAGAATTTGAACGGAACGACTCCGGTTGGAGATGAAGAACTGGTTCTTGTCTATGCGCCAAAGAATGAAACTGGAAAAGGAAATGATGCGACAGCTATTGACGGCTGGACTTATGTAAAAGATGCCACCACCATAGCATCGGTGTCTTATCCTCATGTATATGAAAATACTTATACATGGACTGACAGTAATTCCTTACAGCATGATTATGCAGCAACTAAAGTGGGTGATAACTATATGGCACCGACTGCTAATGCATCTCCACTTGTAACAGACGTAGATTATGATGGCGTAATCATGCGTGTCTATATTTGGTTAGAAGGAACTGATGCAGATTGTGTTAATAATTCGAATGAAGATGATCCATCTACATATAATGTCACACTTAGTCTGGCTGGTGTAGCAAAATAATGAATGATTATTAAGAAGACCATGGCACAAGCCATGGCTTTTCTTTACCCATTTTTCCCGCCATGTCTACTATCCCCAATCTCCTTCCCGCATTTTTCAGTACATCTGATGAATTGCTATTTCCCCAACTTCTGGTATAGTCATGTAACTGAAAAGAGAACTTCAGAAGGGAGAAATGCAATATGCGAAAAAAGTAGGACATCATGTGGGAACAAAGTACACTATGGGAATCGGTGGAGAAATGGGTGACTAAGTATTTGAAAAAGAGTCACTCAGAATATCGTGAACTCCGGGTGAAAGCAATGAGAATTGTGGAAGAAAATCCAGCACTGCGGATATTGATAAATAGTATGGAAGGTATAGTGTTAACACCAGAAGATCACAAAGCTTTACATAAATACATCGAAACAAAGGATGAGATGACAATATTCGAATATGAATACTATTATCTTGCTGGACAGATAATGACATTCTCTTATGGAAGAATGTTAGCACAGCTAAAGAATGAGATGCTAAATGAGGGTTCCGGGGCATCCACGCATTTGATTGAATTGCTTACCAGTATTCGTTCAGATGAACTGGAAAAACAGCTATTGGATGAAAGTGAAGAATATCAAAACTGCATCAAGGAAGAAGAGAATAGTGAAGCGGAAGTAAAAAGAAATAGGAGCTTATTGTGTGAAATGCAAATTGACACGCTTTTGTGGGTGGGGGTATAATAAAACGAATTGTGCTTCCAAGAGAAAATATATATTTTAGCAAAGCAGACGAAAGTCTGTGACGCAAAGCTATAGGGTCTGTAAAATGGCAGCCAGCTGCATATGAAATAGCAAAGTGATACTATGGTTAATTAGTAGTAGTTTCTTTGCTTTTTATTATGGTTTAGCTTATCTGAATAGAGTAATAGAGAAAAGAAATAGAAAGATTAAGTAAAAAAGATAATGGAGATTAAAGATGATAAAAAAGGAGACTGACAGGCAGAACTACAGTATCCTTGCAGGAGAAGGAGATATTCTGCGGATTTTAAAAGAAATTGACAAAGCCGAAAATAGAGAGAGTATTGGAGCAGGAATTCAGAAACTACTTGAAGTTCTTGGCAATTATGGAAATGCAGATCGAACTTATCTTTTTGAAACGGTTCATACACCAGAGACATTTACAAATACCTATGAGTGGTGTGCAGATGGAATTACAGCTCAAAAAGATAATCTTCATGATGTGAAATTTGAAAAAATGCCATGTTGGGTGAAAAAGTTCAGGCAAGGAGAAAGCGTTGTCGTAAACAATATAGAGGACATATGCCACACTATGCCTTTGGAATATGAACTTTTAAAAATGAAGGCGATAAAGTCAGTGGTTGTTTTGCCGCTTTTTCATGGCTCCTACCTGACTGGTTTTTTAGGGCTGGACAATCCATATATCCAGGAAAACGAAAATTTTATATTTTTCCTTGAACTGATCGGAGCACATCTTGGCAGTGCATTGGTTAATACACTTGTAGAACAGCATCTTAAACAAAAAACCAAAGAACTGGAGCACAAAAACATGTTTCTCGACACGCTCTGTCAGGAGTATACATCTGTATATTATGTAGATTTAGATGCAGGTGTTGGGGAAGTAATAAAGGTTGATTCAGGTGCGAATGCTGCAAAATTTATAAAAACTCCCAATAAAACGATGATTGCATATATGCCAATGTTAAAAGCATATGTAGAGAGTTATGTGATTGAAGAAGACAGAGATTATTTTCTGACAAGACTGGAAACACATGCTTTAAAAGAAGAACTTTTGAAAGAAGAACGGGTGTCGTTTCGCTACAGAAGTCTTCCGAATAGTAAAACACATAAATGTTTTGAAGTACATGCGATTCGGGCAAACGGAACAGACCAGAATAGTTTTGGTATCATGGTAGCGTTTCGTTATATAGATGATATTATAAAGCAGGAACAGAAAATACAGAAGGCTTTAGAAAAAGCCTTGGAAGAATCAAAAATCAGCAACAGTATTGTTTCTGCCATTGGAAAAATATATTTTTCTATGTATCGAATTGTTCTTGAGAATGATCAGTATGAAGAAATATCAGCAGAACAGGAAGTTCATCGTTTGACAGGAAAAGTCGGACTTGCTTCAGAAAAAATGAAGGAGATCTGTGATAATTTAGTTTGTCAGGAACATTATGACATGGTTTTGAAATTCTTCGATTTGTCTACTCTTGCGGACAGATTGAAGAATGATGATACAACGGCAATAGAGTATAAGGCAAAAGACGGAAACTGGCATTTAGCACGTTTTATTGTAAAAATAAGGAATGAAGAAGGCAGGGCAATTCATGTTCTGTATGTGACACGCATAATCAGCGAAACAAAACGCAGAGAAGAAAGCCTTGCACTAATGGCAGAACGTGCAAAAAGAGAAAGCGAAGCAAAAACTGATTTTCTGTCACAGGTTTCTCACGACATACGGACACCGTTGAATGCAGTTCGTGGATTTACGAGAATTGCAAGAGAAAATATTGACAATAAAGAAAAAGTGCGTCATGGTCTGGCTCAGATTGATATTGCAAGCAACTATCTTCAACAGATTGTTAACGATGTATTGGATTTAAGCCGAATCGAAAAAGGAAAACTAAATATTTTGATGGAGGAGATGAGTGTGTCTGAGGTGTTTTCACAGTTCCGGGATACCATACAGGAAGTGATGCCGGATAAGCACCAGCAAATCTCATGCAGATTGAAAAATATAGAATATGACAGAATCATTCTGGATGAACTGCGTCTGAAACAAATTTACATGAATCTTCTTTCAAATGCGATAAAGTATACGCCAGATGGCGGTCAGATTGTTTTTGAAGTAAAACAGGAGAAGAGTGACAGAAAAGGTTATATTCGTCTGATATCTGTCATTCAGGATAACGGAATAGGAATGACGAAGGAATACATGGAGAAAATGTATGATCGTTTTTCAAGGGCTGTGGATACCAGAGTGAATCAGGTTAGAGGAAGCGGATTGGGACTCTCTGTGGTAAAGGAACTAACAGTACTTATGGAGGGAACTATTACAGCGAAAAGCGCTGTTGGAGAGGGTACAGTCTTTACTGTCTCATTTGATGTTGAATATATAAAAGAAGCGAAAGAAAAAATATCAGCTAAACCAGAAAAAAAGTTTAATAAGCTTAAAAGGATACATCTGCTGGTGGCAGAAGATAATGATTTAAACTATGAAGTGGAACAGGAATTGCTTGGAATGTATGGAATCACATGTGAAAGGGCAGCAAATGGCGAGATTTGTGTAGATAAATTTCACAGAGCAGAACCAAAGACATATGACGCAATTCTCATGGATATGCAGATGCCCGTCATGGATGGAATAGATGCTGCAAAGCATATTCGCCAGATGGATGCAGAAGGTGCTGAAATTCCGATCATTGCTGTGACTGCCAATGCCTTTAAGAGTGATGAAGAACATTGTGCTGAAGCAGGAATGAATGCTCATCTTCCAAAGCCCTTTGATATAAATAAACTAATGGAAGTACTTACATCCCTGTTGGATTTAGAATATACGGAGAATGAAAATGTTCAATAAAGAAAAGCAAAGTGAAAATAATATCTTTTCACTGGATAATACAAAGTTAAATGAAAACTGTCAAAAAATCGTACAGGATGCAGTGAGCGAACTGAATATTGTTGGATTCATGACAGGATATTATGATGAAAATCTTACAATTACACAGGTCAGTTCACGCATATTGAAGAATCTGGGATATACGTTTGAAGAATTTCAAAAGAAAACATCAGGTTCTCTGAGAAATCTTTTCTACGGAGAAAACCAGACCTTTCTTGAATACGACAGGTTTCAGCGTCTTCAAGGGTGTGGGGAAGGACAGATGCTGATGAGCGATGGAACACCTGTATTTGTCCGTATGTGCAAGAAAGATGCCATAGCAGATGATGGAAAGCAGGTATGGGTATTGTCTGTTCAGATTGACTGGATGCAGCAGAATCTGAAACTGATCAATAACGTGATTCATTCTGGGATGTGGCATTTTGATTGTGACAAAAGCGGAAATATTAAGGAAGTGTACTGGAGTCATGAGTTTCGCACGATGCTTGGGTATCATGACATTCTTGATTTCCCAAATAAACTGGAATCATGGTCAGATTTGTTACATCCAGAAGATAAGGAAGCAACACTTACACTGTTAGAGCAAGCAATTCAAGACAAAACAGATAGTGTGAAATATGACTGTGAATACCGCTTGAAGATGAAAGATGGTTCCTATCAATGGTTCCGGGCAAATGCCGAGACAACCAGACGTCTGGACGGAACAGTACGTCTTATTGTCGGTACATTCATAAATATTGACAAGAGAAAGCAGAGCGAGATGAAAGCACAGAGAAATGAGGCATTTCATCGCGCCTATACAGAGGGAAATATCTGCGAGTATTATGTAAATCTAAAGGATAATTCTTTTGAGTCACTAAAAGTAGAGGATTCCCTTCTGGAGATTTTTGAAAAGAGCCATACATGGGATGAACTGATTCAGGCATACCTGGATAATTATGTTGTTGATGAGGACAAGGAAGCGGTTTCTCATTTTTACAACCGTAATTTTATTGTTGAAAAACTGAGTGAAGGTTCAAAAGAAATCACTCTTGAATGCAGAATACGGATAAAAGGTGAGGAACGTTGGGTTCGCAACGTCCTTATGAGAGGAGAAAAAAATGACGGTTCCCGTTATGCAATGATTTTTGTCCGGGATATTACAGATGCCAGAAAAGAAATGGAAAACATATTGGAGCTGACACGTAAGAATGATGCGATGGATCTGCTTCTTCAGGGAACAATGCGTCTGGTCAATCGTTTTGCTATGTGCAATCTGGAAGATGATACTTATAAGTTTTATAGTCTGCACGAAAAAAAGCCACCATACGATGCTTACGGAACATATCATGACCTGATCAGGAGGATTGCATCCCGCTATAAAGTGGTGGCAAAGGATGAAACGATTGACAAAGTCATTTCAGCAGACTATATCCGTGGCATGATTAGAAGTATGGATGATATTTATAAGCTGGAATATTGTACGGAAGATGAAAAGCATTTTAAGAGCATGGCTTTCATTCCTTTATCTTGGAAAGACGGAGTACTTGAAAAGGTGCTGTTGATCGCACAGGATATCACTCAGGAAAAACTTGCGGAGATAGAATCGAGGATTGCTTTGAAGGAAGCTTATGAAGCGGCTAACAAGGCAAACAGGTCAAAGACAGAGTTTTTATCAAATATGTCTCATGATATTCGGACTCCGATGAATGCAATCGTTGGTATGACAGCCATTGCCGGAGCAAATATTGATCATCCGGATCGTGTGATTGATTGCCTTGGAAAAATAACCAAGTCGAGCCGTCATCTGCTTGGTTTGATTAATGAAGTACTGGATATGTCACGCATTGAAAATGGAAAGATCGAACTGACGGAAGAAGACTTTAATCTGGCTGAACTGGTAGATAACTTGATCGCAATGACACGTTCCGAGATTGAAGCTCACCATCATGATTTTGAAGTACAGCTCAACAAAATTGAACATGAATATGTAAGAGGAGACAGTTTAAGAGTACAACAGATATTTACTAATATTATGAGTAATGCCATCAAATATACCCCAGATGGCGGCAAGATACTGTTTTCTATTACGGAAAAGCCTACCACTTCCCTGGATATAGGATGCTATGAGTTTGTGATTCAAGACAACGGTATGGGAATGAGCGAGGAATTTCAAAAGGTTATGTTTGACCCGTTTACTCGTGAAGATGATAAACGCATCAGCGAAATCCAAGGAACCGGTTTGGGAATGGCAATCACAAGAAATATCGTCAATATGATGAATGGAAACATTAAGGTAGAAAGCAAGCTGGGAAAGGGAAGCAGATTTACCGTTACTATTTTCCTTCGTCTGCGGGATGAAAAGTCAGAGACTATTGATGAACTGATCAACTTGCCCGTGCTGGTTGTGGATGATGATAAGATATGCTGTGAAGGAACAGTGGCTACTCTTAATGAGATTGGAATCGACGGAGAGTGGGTACTGTCAGGAAAAGAGGCAGTAGAGCGTGCGGTGAAACGTCATGAGAATGGCAATGATTATTTTGTATATATTATTGACTGGCAGATGCCGGGAATGGATGGAATTGAAACAACAAGGCAGATACGCCAAAAGATAGGACCTGATGTTTCTATCATTGTTCTGACGTCCTACGATTATACAAAAATCGAAGAAGAAGCCAAAGCAGCAGGAGTAGATGAATTCATTTCAAAACCGTTGTTCCGCTCAAGACTTACCGCAGCACTGCAAAATATAATATCCGGAAAGCCAAGTCAGGATGCAAGAGATTACCTGAAAAATATCGCTGCAAGTGATTATACAGGAAAGAAAATCCTTTTGGTGGAAGATAATGAACTGAACAGAGAAGTTGCAGCTGAGATCATAGGTATGACAGGTGCTGAGATTGAAACGGCTGTAAATGGAAAAGAAGCTGTAGATAAGGTAGCAGATCATCCAAATGGATATTATGATTTGGTCTTTATGGATGTGCAGATGCCGATTATGAATGGGTATGAGGCGGCTACAGCTATCCGTTCCCTGCCTAAACACAAAGGTGAGCTGTTGCCAATCGTTGCAATGACGGCAAATGCATTTACGGAGGATGTGATACTTGCAAAGAGTGCAGGAATGAATGAACATATTGCGAAACCTCTTGATATGGAAAAATTGAACAGAATATTGCACGAATGGATGTAAGCCACGATAATAAAAAATCAACTTTCAGATGACTGATAATTGAGAAGAAAAGGAAATTACTATAAGTAGAGTGTATAGAGAAATCTATATGCTCTATTTTTTGCCCATTTTTAGAAAAAAGTGATTAAAAAACTATTGACATTTTGTTACTGGAAAGACAGCGAAATCAATTCTGATTAGCTGTGGTGCGAGGTTGGCACCATTTGATGATCTCTCGGAATCCTGAGTGATTATATCCGGAACAGCTGGTGAATTCACGAAGCGATTTATGGTGGTCGATAATTCGGCCACCATAAAATTTACACGCTTTACTTGATAAATTCAAAAAAAGGGTAGACATCATTATTTAATGATACCAGCGCTTTTTTCTCAGATCTCTTTCAATTCATAGGAACGGCTTCCAAGGCCGATCTTCTCACCCTGATCCAGGGTAGCTTCCCACTCTACATTCGGATTGGAATCCTTGAAATGATTGTGGTGGCAGACCCAGCCGGGTTTTGCCAGATTTTCGCCGAGCTGGCTGTTGGCGATTGGAGTTGCCTTCAGGCAGGCATCAGCACAGGCCTGATCCAGCGCGATCGGGTCAAAGCTTGCGAACATTCCGATATCCGGCAGGATCGGCGCGTCATTTTCACCGTGACAGTCACAGTTAGGGCTGATGTCCTGAACCAGAGAGATATGGAAGCAAGGACGGTCGTGACAGACAGCCTGTGCATATTCTGCCATCTTGCGGTCCAGAAGCTCGTTAGCGCTGTCATTCGGATTGTAGACTGCGTCAAAGCTGCAGGCTCCAATACATCTTCCACAACCCTTACATT
>ERZ773162.1883-NODE-1883-length-15106-cov-3.817155_pt1 | contig 15106 bp, 15 predicted proteins | sample MGYA00511113_ERZ773162 | MGnify/ENA primary metagenome ERZ773162 (study PRJEB29015, sample SAMEA2737807) | human gut metagenome | biome: human gut; feature: human-associated habitat; material: faeces | place: China | collected 2012 ... | reverse complement strand
TGTTTACTCATGAGCACAAGAAGACCTCTGATCTTCTGTTGGAAATGAGAAAGAGGATGTGTTGCTTCTTGATGACACGATCGTCAATCAGACTATTCCACTGATCCTCTGCAATGAGGAAGATGTAGAAGGAAATCATGGAGCGAGCATCGGAAAGATCGACGAAGAACTGCTGTTTTATCTGGAATCCAGAGGAATCAGTGAAGAGAATGTCTATGATATGATGGCAAAGGCAAGGATCAATGCGGTCTGCAATAAGATCACTGATGAAGAGACGAAGCGCAAGGTACAGGAATATCTGGAAGGGATGAAGGAAAATGAGCAGGAACTTTGATATAGAGGAAATAAGAAAAGATTTTCCCATTTTTCAGAATAAGGAACTCGTCTATTTTGACAGCTCGGCAACCTCCCAGAAGCCATATGAAGTGATCAATGCGATCACTGATTTTTATCAGAACTGCAATGCCAATCCGTTGAGAGGACTTTATGACCTTGCACAGACAGCGACGGAAAAGTACGAGTGGGCAAGAGAGCGGGTGCGTCAGTTTATTCATGCCAAAAGTGCGGACGAGATTATTTTTACCAGAAATGCAACGGAAAGCCTGAATCTGATTGCGTACAGCTATGGAGATCTGGTGCTTCAGCCGGGTGATGAGATCCTGGTCAGCATTATGGAACATCACAGCGATATGCTTCCGTGGCAGCAGGCAGCAAAACGAACGGGAGCCGTTGTGAAATATTTAGAATGTGACCAGCAGGGTAAGATCACCGAAGAAGATCTGAGAAATGCGATTACGGAACATACGAAGATTGTTGCCATTGCACAGGTATCCAATGTGCTGGGCGTGAAAAATGATATCAAAGCATTTGCCAGGATCTGCCATGAGAGAGGAATTGCTATTGTGGCAGATGGCGCTCAGAGCGTTCCGCATATGCCGGTGGATGTGCAGGATCTGAACGTGGACTTTCTGGCATTTTCCGGACACAAGATGCTTGGTCCTATGGGAATCGGTGTGCTGTATGGAAAAAGAGAGCATCTGGAGAAAATGCCGCCATTTCTTACAGGCGGAGAGATGATTGAGTCTGTCAGACGGGACGGAGCATTATTTGCACAGCCTCCTCACAAATTTGAAGCAGGTACCGTAAATGCCGGAGGTGCTGCTGGTTTGACCGCAGCCATTGACTATCTGGAAAATATCGGATTTGAACAGATCCAGAAGCAGGAAGATCATCTGACAGAGATGCTTATGGGAGAGATCCGGGGAATTCCATTTGTGCATGTGATGGGCTCAGAAGATCCCATGGAACATCATGGAATCGTGACATTTACCATTGATGGGGTACATCCCCATGATGTGGCGGCGATTCTGGATGCGGATCATATTGCAGTGCGCGCGGGACATCATTGTGCACAGCCTCTGATGCAGCATATGAGTGTCATGTCCTCCACCAGAGCCAGTCTGATGTTCTATAATACGGAAGAGGAAGTAGAGAAATTTATCTCAAGCCTGAAAGATGTAAGGAGGAAAATGGGATATGCCGAGTAATACATTTTATAATGAAGTTCTGACGGATCATAACCTGCACCCAGGTCATAAACATGATCTTCCAGATGCCAATCTTGTACTGGAGGGAGTCAATCCAAACTGCGGGGATGACATCTGGTTAAAGCTGAAAGTGGAAGATGGGACGATTACAGACGGCGCATTTGTAGGTGACGGATGTGCGGTCTCTCAGGCATCTGCGGATATGATGCTGGATCTGATCATAGGAAAATCAAAAGAAGAAGCCACGAAGCTGGCAGACATCTTTTTCCGTATGATCAAGGGTGAAGTGTCAGACGAAGAACTGGATCAACTGGAGGAGGCATCCATCCTGAAGGATGTAGCTCATATGCCTGCCAGGGTAAAATGTGCAGTTCTGGGGTGGCGCACCATGGAAGAGATGCTGAAATAAGATGCTTACGTCCTGAAAAATGCATGCAGAACACGAAATTACGTCCTGAAAAGTGTGTATATATAGTAAAAACTCCGCATGAAAAATGTTGACAAGAGTATTTTGAGATAATAGAATAAGAAAAAAGCGGTATTATACTGATATGGGAATATGCTGTACAACAGGGGGATGTTAAATGAAGCGTTTTGCATTGGAGAAGTTAAGAGAGTGGAAAGATAAAGCGAACAGAAAGCCTCTGATTATCCGTGGAGCCAGGCAGGTTGGAAAAACATGGCTGATGAAAGAATTTGGAAGAACATGTTTTGAGAAAGTTGCCTATGTAAACTTTGACAGTAATACGAGAATGCAGCAGGTATTTGAAGGAGAGATTAGTATAGAACGAATTGTGCTGGCAATCAGTGCAGAGACTGGTGTCTCCATTGATGCTAAGAATACGCTGCTGATATTTGATGAAGTGCAGGAAGTTCCGAAAGCATTGTCTTCTCTGAAATATTTTTGTGAAAATGCTCCTGAATATGCAATTGTGTCAGCAGGTTCACTTCTTGGTGTGGCTTTGCATAAAGGAACATCTTTTCCAGTTGGCAAAGTTGATTTTATGGATTTACATCCTTTGACATTTCAGGAATTTTTATGTGCTTTGGGAGAAGAACGTTTTGATGAGATACTGCAGGGGACTGATATGGAAATGGTGACGATGTTCAAGTCCAAATATATTGATAGGCTGCGGGAATATTATTATGTGGGCGGTATGCCGGAAGTAGTGCAGACATATGCAGAAACCAAAGATTTTAACCAGGTCAGAGAGATACAGAAAAACCTTTTGAATTATTATCAGCAGGACTTCTCAAAGCATGCTGAGATTTCTCTGGTTCCGCGATTGAATCTTGTATGGAATTCTATTCCAATGCAGCTTGCGAAGGAAAATAAGAAATATATTTATGGACAGGTGAGAAAAGGTGCCAGAGCGAAGGATTTTGAACTTGCGATTCAATGGCTTCTGGACTGCGGACTCATTCATAAAGTGCAGAGAGCAGGAAAACCGGCACTTCCATTGAAAGCTTATCTGGATTTAGATGTTTTTAAAATCTATCTTCTGGATGTGGGATTGTTAATGGCAATGACGGACATGGATGCACAGGTTATTATTGATGGCAACCGGATATTTACTGAATTCAAAGGAGCATTGACGGAACAATATGTTTTGCAGCAGTTAACTGCAATGAATTGTATAGAACCATACTATTATTCTACAGAAAATTCCAGTGGTGAGATTGATTTTCTTTTGCAGGGAAAGACATCCATTATTCCGCTGGAAGTGAAAGCAGAAGAAAATTTACGGGCAAAGAGTCTTAAGGCTTTCTGCGAAAAATATAATCCGAAATATGCAATAAGAACATCTATGTCGGACTACCGGGAGCAGGAGTGGATGACGAATATACCATTGTATAATATTGACAGAATGAAAGAATATCTGGATAAATGATGCAAAGAAAGGCATGAGAACAGAAAAAAGGTGACTTATGAAGAAAAGTACATTACTTTTTGCTTGTATACTGGCAATCATTTGTTTATCTGGCTGTGCGAGATCAGACAATGACGTATCAGGCCAGCCATCCGCAGTTAGCATTCCTGTGGTTGAAGAAGATATGGAAGCGAAAATGCAGGATACTGTTCCGGAGACGGAAGAACCAGTATCAGATGAATACAAGATCATCATGGTAGGAGATGTGCTGTTACATACTCCCATAGAGGAAAATTGCAGACAGGCAGATGGAAGTTATGATTATAGTTCGTTGTTTGCACATACGAAGGACGAGATCGCATCAGCAGATCTGGCACTGGTGAATCAGGAGGTGATCATCGGTGGCGCGGAGCTTGGCATTAGCGGTTATCCATGTTTCAATGCGGACTTCGGCCTTAGTGATGCTTTAGTGGATGCAGGTTTTGATGTGATCTGTCATGCGACGAATCATGCCATGGACAAAGGGCGTGCAGGACTTGTAAACTGTGCGGAACATTGGAAAGAGCAATATCCGCAGATCACGGTTCTTGGAATTCATGATACGGAAGAAACATCCACATCCCGTGGCGCAGATCCATCAATTATAGAGCTGCCGGATATGAAGGTTGCTGTTCTGAACTATACATATGGAACCAATGGAATCGCACTTCCATCGGATATGCCTTATGCGGTGGATCTGTTGGATGAGGAGCAGGTGGCTGCAGACATTCAAAGAGCAGAAGAACTGGCAGATTTTACAATCGTGTGTCCACACTGGGGAACAGAATATCGGTTGACACCAGATGATATGCAGGAAAAGTGGACACAAATTTTTCTGAAAAATGGTGCAGATCTGGTTCTGGGAACCCATCCTCATGTGATCGAGCCAGTCGAATGGGTAACAGATGAAGAGACGGGGTATGAAATGCTGGTCTACTATTCACTGGGTAATTTTGTGAACTGGACCTCTGGAATCGGAGAAGGGATTGCCAACCGTATGGTAGGCGGTATGGCAGAAGTAACCATTTCCAAGGATGATACCGGTGAAGTGAAAATCACCGACTATGGAGTTCGTCCGCTGGTCAGTCATGTGACATCAGAACCAGGTAGCGTGTCGGCTTATTTTCTGGATGATTACACCGAACAGTTGGAAGCAGAAAATGAGATTACTACGCAGGATCCTGAGTTTTCCATAGAATATTGTATAGATTTATGTGATTCTGTGTGGGAGGACTCTGGATTTAATTAGAAAGAGATTGCAAAGGCCTGATTGAGCGTTCTGGACGGAAAAAAGAATCTACTTACAGGAATGGGATCAGTAACAATTATTGTAGAGCTGTAAGTGTTAAAATAAAACAGTACGTTTTGAGGTGAATATACATAAATGAATGCTAAAAAATCAGCAGACTATTGCATTCTGATAGAAAATGTAAAAAACAAATATCGTAAAAATCCTATATGTGCTAAGAACCTGACACTTGGTTGGTGCGATTTATGTCAGGGAGAAGATTTGTGTCAGGAAATTAACCTATGGACATATTGGCAAGGGCGAGATTACGCTAAGAACACACCATATATTAAATATATGCTAATAGGTCAGGATTTTGGACCGCCTGAAAAGGAAGAGATAAAGGGTACGATTGCAAATGTCCGTAAGATGAATGATGGTATAGATGTGATGTTCCATAATAAAGTGAACTTGAAAGCAAGGGATTCACAGACGGATAAAAATATTGTCAGATACTTTGAACTGCTTGGAAAAGAAAAAATTGATAAGAAAAAATATCCAGATTTGTTCTTTTGCAATTGTAATTTGGGTTATCGCAGAGATAAATATTCTGGAAATATGACCAGAAAGATATTGGCAAATGATGCAGCCGAAATAAAATCATTGATTGACATTATAGAGCCGGAAAACATAATCTGTCTGGGTCTTGATACATCCGTGGTTGTAATACAAACTCTGATTGATAAAAAGTTTTCCTGTAATAGATTACCTGAACTTATAGGAACTGGAGAACCTTATATTTATGGAGAAACATATATATACCCTGTAGCACATCCGGGGTATTGGGGTACAAGGACAAGAGGGGAAGATAATATTATTGCAGATTGGATGAGGATAAGAAGGTAAGGAGGAGTCACAATGCCATTTAAAATTGTTCGCAACGATATTACAAGAGTAAAGGCAGATGTGATTGTAAATACTGCCAATCCAAATCCGATATGTGCAAGTGGCACGGACTTAGCAATATATGAGGCAGCAGGAAAAGAAAAACTTCTCGCAGAAAGATCAGGTATTGGTAAGATTGCAAGAGGTGATATTGCTATTACAGGTGCATATAACCTAAAGGCAAAATATATTATTCATACGGTAGGACCGGTATGGACGGATGGATTGCACCATGAATTTGAAATTCTGGAGGACTGCTATCGTAAATCATTGCAAAAAGCATTGGAACTTAAGTGTGAGAGCATTGCCTTTCCATTAATTTCGACAGGAGTATATGGATTTCCGAAGGATAAGGCATTGCAGATTGCTGTGTCAGTATTCAGCCAGTTTCTTACTGAAAATGAGATTGAAATCATGCTGGTAGTGTTTGATAAAAGGTCTTTTCAGCTTTCCGGTTAGATTGTAGGCAATATTGATTCTTACATAGATGCTAATTATGTCAGGGAAAGTCATAGAAAAGAATATCCAGTGCGAAGCATAAGTAGTGCTCGTATGAGAGAATTGTCAGAGGAAGCGTTCTATGAGGAGATGCTTCAAAGAGAGGCAGAAAATAACTATCCAATTGAGAAAGATACAGGGGTAGCAGAGTCTTGTATGCTGTCAGCAGACATTTCTTTGGAAGACCAGCTTGCGAATATCGGAGTTTCATTTCATGATAAATTATTTGAGCTGATCGACGAAGCACATCTTGATAATAAGGATGTGTGGAAACGGGCAAATCTTGATAGAAAACATTTTTCAAAGATTCAATGTGATCAGAATTATCATCCCAAGCAGTATTTATTTAAAAGGCGACTTACAAAGTCGTCTCAGTTTGAGACGCATTAAAAGTTATTTCGATTTTATGATCCTGTCCGGGAATACGGAAGCGTTGATAAGGTCAGCGGGATCGACCTCCAGCGCATCGGCAATATCGAAGAACACATCCAGCGAGAAGCCGTGAGCCATGTTCGGCGCTTCAATCGTGCTGATGAGTGAGCGGCTGACACCGGCCTTCTCGGCCAGCTTCTCCTGTGACAGACCACGCATTTTACGGAGCGCCACAATGGCGATCCCAAGCTGTACGAAACGGTCACGATTTTTGAAGGAAACTTCTTTGCTCATGCGGTGTCCTGCCTTTCTGATGATAAGCAAATTATACGGTTTCCCAAATCTCTTTTCTGTATGTATCAGAGTGCTATTGATTTAATTAGTAAGCAATATTATAGTATAGGAAAGCATATGACGGAATTTGTGAGTTGCAAGATAGAGAGGACGCAGTTATGGAGAAGTATCGTTGCGCGATCATAGGCCAGCATCCCATGCGATTTCCGTGGGGCTTTGACGAGGAAGATACCCAATGCCGCCGAATGAAACTGGAACTGGCTCAATGTATTATGGAACTGCGTCAATGTGGAGTGACAGAATTTCAAGTTGCCTGTGACCCCGGCGTTGGGCTATACGCCGCAGAGATCATCAACACGCTGAGGGAAAATGACCAAGCCCTTCGTTTGATCTGTGCCCTTGCCCCACGAAGGGCAGGCTACCAAGTGGACACCGCAGTTGCAAGACCGTTATTTTAATATGCTGGCGAGCTGCACGGACATAATCTGCATCGCTCTCCATGAGCAGTCAGACGCCCAGTTTTCAGCCTATCAGCAAATCATCAAGCAGTCGGAAGTTTTAATGACTGTCTATGACCCCGACCTTTCCAATGGCAGTGCAGAAGACAAGGCCGTGGCCTATGCCCTTGCGCTGGGGAAGCCGACTCTGGTGATTCATCCTCAAACACGGAAAGCCCGTTGGGTCAATATGCCGGAAAACGCAACTGAATAGCTCTTACAGATGCGGTAAAATATCGGTACTACAATTTGGAGGTACTGATATGTCGAAAAAACACCCCGCTGTAACGATAACCATGATTGACAGATATTTGACCCACTTACGGGAGCAGGAGCGGTCTGCTGCTACACTTCAGAAATACAGGCATGACCTGAATGAACTCTGCGGCTGCCTGCACAATGCGCCGCTGAACAAATCTGCACTGATCGACTGGAAAGAACTGCTTATCAGCAAGTATGCTCCAGCCACGGTGAACTCCATGCTTATCGCCGTCAACGGCTATCTTCGATTTTATGGCTGGCAAGGGCTATCTGTGAAACTGCTGAAAGTGCAGAAAGCATTATTTATAGATGAATCAAAAGAGCTGACGAAAGCAGAGTATGACCGTTTGGTGCAGGAAGCACAACGGAAGAACAACGAGCGCCTTGCCCTTGTCATTCAGACCATCTGCGCTACGGGTATCCATGTGTCAGAATTGCGCTTTATTACCGTTGAGTCCGTACAGAACGGCAGGGTCGAGATCAGCAGCAAAGGCAAACGGCGTATGGTGTTCCTGCCGGACAAACTGCGTCAGCTTCTTCGGAACTATGTGCGAAAAACAAAAAAAGACCGCCGGGGTGGTATTCACCACCCGGACGGGTAGGCCGTCAGACCGGTCAAATATCTGGCGAGATATGAAGGGCCTGTGCGAAAGTGCTGGGGTAGCGCCAGAGAAGGTCTTTCCCCATAGCTTGCGCCACCTGTTTGCCCGCACTTTTTACTCGCTGGAGCGTGATTTGAGCCGCCTCGCTGACATTTTGGGACATTCCAGCATTGTCACCACCCGCATTTATACGGCAGAGAGCGGGGCTATTCACGCACGCCAAATGGGGCGATTGGGACTTGGGATAACATAGTTTGCGTTCTGTGGTATACAATCTCATATTGTGAGATTTATCGCAGTTCAAAACACCGTCGTAGCGCAATTCCTCACAAATTGACGTAAAAAATCCGAGGTAATGTGACAGGTTATAGATTCTCGTCGATTTTGTGAAATAGCCGTTGCAAACAGTATACTGCAATGTTATAATTTCGACGTAAAATTAGTGGATATTCAGACGTTATGCAATAAAGTACCACAGAACGCAAATTATGAGGTATTCTCTGCATTTTACGTCTTGTTTTTTGTTCATATGCGCTGTTCATCAGTGCTTTGACTGGTTGATAGCGTTAAACAGGAGGAGAAATCAATATGAAAAAACGAATCCTAACAGGGTTGTTAGTAGCGGCAATGCTACTCGCATCATTGCCAACAGCCGCATTTGCGGCGGATGATACGAATGCTGAAGCACCTGACACCGGTGAAACCCAAACGATCCTACCTAAATCAGAGGAGGATGCGGAGCAGTCGACTGTCACCGCGCCAAGCTATGAAGTATCTACTACAGATGAACTCAGCAACGCCCTGACGCAGATTGCGACAAGAGCCGAGGATGAAGCGACCATTGTGCTGAAGGCGGATGTAACGCTTTCCAACGACGTTACAAGCGGATATATTTCATTTTTTGGTGTGAATGGCAAGCATATTACCGTAAAGAGTGAAGACGGGGAAATGAAAAAACTCATATTTCCTTCTTATGGTATTCTCAGCGGAGACTGCACCTTTGATAATGTCAATGTGACCGGCAGCAGACTATTCTGCAACGGTTACCGGACGATTTTCACCGAAAACGGTCAGATCCATTTGGACGAAACGCTCTACGGCGGCGGTTACAAAACAACAGTAGACAGCACTTATGTAGTGATTGCCGCCAGCGGCTATATCAACCCGTCCTCTTCTAGTGGTCTGCACGATGTGATCGGCGGCTCGTATCAGGGCAATGTTGTGGGCGATACCTATTTGGAAATCACGGGTGATATTCAAATGCAGGGCGGCAACCACCTGAACCCCGGCTGTATGAAGGGCGATGGCAGCAGCGGCGATGGCAGGGATGTGCCCGATGTCTATGTCGGCGGCAATGCTACGCTGATTTATGACAACAAAAATAGTACCGCCGCGTCTCCTGCAATTGAAGGCACATACGGCTGCGAAATGAAGGGAGATGTCACGCTGGATGTTCGTGCAGGCCGTGTAGCGGGCATTGTCGGTACGGAGAAACCGGTCGATAAATCCATCATTCGCGGTAATTTGCATATCATTGCAGGTAATCCTGATTATGAGAATACCGATTGGATTCTGCGGTTAGGTAGCAACTGGCCGATTGTCGGCGCAGGCAATAGCTTTGCAACCTATCCCGGCGTTGAGGGCAATTATACGGTAGACGGCAACATTACGATCGACACCTATGAGAATGTCTGGAGCTGGGATAAGGGTGTAGACCCTACGACTGATCACGACAAGTGGGATGATATTCCTGAAATCTATGGCGCCATCCGTGGCAATGTTGGTGGTAGCATTACTATCAATGCTCATGGTTCTCATGTGGAAAATATCACCGGTGCATCGAATTCTTCGACGGTCGGCGGCGATGTGACCATCAACGCCACGAATGTTGAGCTGAAGAACTACTATTATGAGGACCCGGATTACGATGAGGGCGATATTTATGCAAATTACAGCAGTATAATCAATGGTAAATGCTCCATCAATGTGGATGGCGGCGATGTAAATATCATCCGACTGACAAACTTGGAGCAAATCAATGAAGGCTCTCAGATTACAATTACAGGCAGTCCGAAAATCCGCACTGGTGTGGTTTCTACTTCTAATTATGACACAACCCCGGAGAATGTAGCTGTTACGCTGACCGACTGTACTGCAACAATTCCGTTTATTCAATCATCCACGCATACCCGTGTGACCGACAATTCTGATGTGAAATTAAACGGCTTATGGCTCACAGGCAGTTTGACAGTTGACGAAGGCAGTATTCTCAAAACCGATGATTTGGACGATATGGAACTGTCTGGCAATGTGGTCGTAAACGGTACATGGGAACAGCTTTTTATCAACAGCTCGAGAGCAGCGGCCTATGATGTCACGATTGTAGGGACGATGACAGTTGGGACAAGCGGTAAATATATTGGTCACGGTTCAACTCATGTTGCTGGTGATGTGAGTTCCTGTGGCATGATGGCGTTGATGAAGCCGTCTGAGTTTGGCGGGAACTATGCAGGCACAAACGCAGAGCTGCGCTTACCGGCAGTCGTGACGAATTACACAGCTGCTGATATCCCGTTGAAAATCGGCGGCCTTTCCACCGGCACCACTACGGTCAACACGGTGGACCCCGCTGATTGGCAGACTCTGAAAAAACCTGCACTGGGTGACAACTACATTCTTTCCAAGAAAAACACCGATTCCCCCGCGCAGGATGTGTTTGTACTGGGCAATGCCGATGCCGTGGGAGACGGCTGGTTCCTCAAGCGCATGGCCGATGCCAATGGCTCGGACGATTACTATATGTGGCAGGTGGCTAACGGTGTCCGTGTCATCTTCGACAAGAACGGCGGCGATACCGAGGCCGACCCTCGTATCATGGTGCAGGACAAGGTTGTCGGTGCTGTAAATCACTTCCCTTTGCCGACGGTGGAACCGACCCGCAGTGGGTATGATTTCATGGGCTGGAATACCAAGGCGGACGGTACAGGCGATGCCTTTATCGCTACGACCGATGTCAAAAATAATATGACTGTCTACGCCCGGTGGAAGCCGAATGAAGCGTATGCCGTTAAAATCGCACCGATGAACCTGACGGTTTATGTCGGCGGTGACGGCTATCACGGCGTGATCGGTGAAGATGGCAAGTTTGCTGCGAATGATCTGCCGGAGATCGGTTTCTATATCACTCTGCCGGACGATATTAACACAATGCTCGGCGGTACAGATGAAACCCCGGTTGATTTGAGCGGCAAACTACGACTGACCCCTGACGACGACAACGGTACAATGCGCAGCTGGAGTCTGGAGCTGTACAGCGATGAAAGCAAGAGCCATGTTATGGAGAACGGACGTCGGGTCTATGTCTACAAGCTCCGCCAGATCGACGACGGCGAGGAGACCGTCCCCCGCGTACAGTTCACCGGTGCGGACGGCTCGGTCATGACTGAATCGAAGTTTCAGGCGCTGCTCACCGACCAGTTCCGCAACTACAAGATCAGCGTGTATCAGGCTCTGCTGGATGAACAGATATACAAGGCGACTTTAACCGCGGATGGCCAGACCTTCACCCGTCCAATCAAGCTGGGCACTGGCACGCTGAAGGTTCGCGGCAACAATGATACGACTTATCGTGCTATCGAGAACAACACGATTCCGAGCGTTAATCCGCAGAAAAAGGATATCATGCTTGTCAGCACTGCACAGACAGACACGCAGTATTATATCAATAACAGCGGTATCAGCGTACACCCCTCTGACGATGTAAAACTGATGGTCGATCACAGTCTGGATGATGCACTTTTAAGTGCGTACATCAATCGAACCTACAACACCGAAGGCAAGTATTCATATTAGTTCCGCTATCTCGATCTGGTTGATACCTCAAACGGCAATACCTACGTTACCATGGGTGCTGGTCAGAAAATGAACCTGTACTGGCCGGTCCCCAGCGATGCAAAGTCAAACTCTGAGTTCCATATCATCCACTTTAAGGGCATCGACCGCGACAGTAACGCTGATGTGAATGAACTTTTGACCACTCGTATTCCGGAGAAACTGACATGTGAAACGGTTACAATCGGCGGACAGAAATTCGTTAAGTTCGCAGTTGACTCCTTCTCTCCGTTCGCACTGCTATATGAAAAGGATACGTCTACGCCAACTCAACCGTCCGGCGGCGGAGGCATCAGTGACGGTAAAACCGCTGTGGCAGCCTTTACCAACACCAAGGATAGTGATGCACCGGAGCAGCCGGTCGATCCGCCCAAGACGGGAGATACCACGAACCTGGGATTGTGGATTTCCTTGATGGGACTTTCTCTGGCAGGATTGTTTATATCCCTGGTTGTTGTGAAAAAGAACAGCTATCACGGCAAACGGACGAAATAAGCCAAAGCAGGCTGGGATATTCCCAGCCTCAGACTGTAGACAAAACGCTTTTGGTCAGCACTCCAGAAGCGTTTTTCTTGTTTTCGGTTCAAAAAGTGTGTACTTGATCAATAATAAACACTTTTGAGCTCCCCTTTTTCCCTTCTTGGCTATCATCTTTGCCAGTTTTTTCAGATTCATGCAGGCAAACGTAAGCCCGACTTTCATTTCCATCCGGGCTTTTCCTATCATCTGTGTATAGCGGAATCCTTGGTTTTCTTTTGCTGTTCCGAAGAGGCGCTCTACGGTCTCTTTCCGTTGCGCATACACTTCCTTCATCCCAATCGTATGCCGGATATCCTCACACTTTTCCATGTACGGCTCTCAGATATGCCGGGTCACTACCTTATCTGCAATCCGTTTCCGCATCTTTTTGCTGTTTGCCCGTGCTTTTACATGGGTGGCATCCACGAAGACCTCGGAAGGATCGATCAGTCTGTATTTATAGCATTCCTGCAGGATACGGGAAAAGATCTGTTCAAAAAGATCAGTATCCTTAAAGCGTCTGGTATAATTCTTTCCAAACGTAGAGAAATGGGGAACCTTGTCCATCATTTCCAGACCGAGGAACCATCGGTATGCGACATTGACTTCGATTTCTTTTACTGTCTTGCGCATGCTTCGGATGCCGTACAGATACTGGATGAATGGAATTTTAATGAGCATGACCGGATCCATACTGGGGCGACCATTGTCTGCACTGTATTTATCGATCACAAGTTCATAGATAAAACTCCAGTCGATTGCCTGGTCAATCAGGCGCAGCAGATGATCCTGCGGAACAAGGTCATCCATGTCTTAATGTTATTGCAAGTCAGGGGCATTCGGTTGAGGTGGACAGTACAGGAAAACTGAATATCAGATTAAAGGAGGCTGTGTAGTATGGCAAGAAAGAGCAGAAAAAATATGCCGGTTGCAGTTGCAGAGCCGACTGACAATCTGACGGCAAAAGCAGTATTAAGCATGGACAAGTAGGCAAAAACATATCAGGTTGGAATCTATGCGAGACTTTCATTTGAATCAGAGGCAAATAAGGAAAGAGATACTGTAGACACACAGATAGCATATATCAGGGAATTTATTAATTCGCAGGATGATATGGTAGAGGTTGAGGTCTATGCCGATATATCGGTGACAGGAACTACTTTTGAAAGACCAGAATTTGACCGGATGATTCAGGATATAAGGGTTGGCAGGATTAATACAGTTATTACCCGTGATCTTAGCAGACTTGGGAGAAATTATGTGGAAGCAGGCAACTACATTGAGAGGGTATTTCCTTTTCTTGATGTGAGATATATTGCTATCACAGATGATTTTGATACTGCAAGACCGGGAACTGATTTATCCGTACCGCTTAAGAATATCGTGAATGAATATTATTCAAAAGATCTTTCAAAGAAAGTCGAAACCGGAAAGCATAGTATATGGGCGCAGGGAGATTTCAGTGAAGGAACCCCGCCATATGTCTATTACAGAGCCACGGATGGTTCGAGAAAACTTCTGATTGATGAAGAAGTATCTGACAATGTAGTCAGGATTTTCAATATGTTTCTAGATGGTGAAGGGTATGGCAGTATTGCAAAGACCATGCAAAGCGAAGGAATCCTTTCGCCACCGAAATACAGATTTTACAAAGCAGGAAAAATTGAGTTTGCCGAAAAAGCAAGGGAATGGCATTATTCGCATGTAAAAGAGATACTTCAGGGAGAATACTATATTGGAAATATTGTTCATGGAAAGCAGAGGAAGGCTCTTGATACGGGAAGAAAGAATAAAAAAACAGACAAGTCCAAGTGGCAGCGAGTAGAAAATGCTCATGAACCTATCATTGATAAAGATACTTTCTATAGAGTGCAGGAAAGAATTGAACTTATAAGGAGCAAGCATTTGGAAGGATTAAAGCCTAATCCTGAAGCTCCAAAGAAGCCAGATAATATTCTGGTATATAAAACAAAATGTGCCTGTTGTGGAGGAAGTGTTTTGATTATCAGGCATCACACTTATTCGGACAGGTTCATGTATAAGTGCAGTAAGCGTAGGAAATTAACTGCATTGTGCGAGAATAAATCGTCTTATGAATACAATGAGGTTATGGACAGCGTATTTTCCGTTATCCGTCAGCACATGAATTTGTGTATTGAAAAAACAAAATTTGTTCAGAAAATGAACAGCAGAAAAGAGAATATTCTGCAATATGACATTTATACAAAACAGATAGCAAAGCTTCAAAATGATGTGAGAAGAATTACTGCTAACAAAAGCGGATTGTATGAAGATTACAGGGAACATCTTATTACGGCAGAAGAGTTATGCCAGTATCAGAAAGAGTATGAAAGCAGAGTAAATGAGATTGAGGCTCAAATCACTGAGCTGCTTTACCGCAGAAGTCTCTATGAGAAAGATTTTCACATTGATGAAGGCTGGGAAGAAACCGTTAATAAGTATTTGTCAAAGAGGAAACTTACAAGGGAACTTGTGGAAGCGTTTGTATCAGAAATTGTATTTACTGATAACAATATAGAAG
>ERZ773162.1862-NODE-1862-length-15243-cov-2.848630_pt1 | contig 15243 bp, 10 predicted proteins | sample MGYA00511113_ERZ773162 | MGnify/ENA primary metagenome ERZ773162 (study PRJEB29015, sample SAMEA2737807) | human gut metagenome | biome: human gut; feature: human-associated habitat; material: faeces | place: China | collected 2012 ... | reverse complement strand
AATGACCGTGGCACCTACTACGCCGGTTTGGGATACAACCGTCAGGAAGGTGTTCCTGTCAATACATTCTACGAACGTTATTCATTCATTACCAACGCCAGCTATAAAATTGCAGACTGGCTAACTTCCACTTCGTCACTAAACTATAATCGTGCCAATTGGAAAAACATGCCCGGCTCCAACGGTTCTGAGTTAAATTATTTCGGACGAGTACGTTCACTTCCTCCTACTGTTCTTTTTGAGGATGAAGAAGGCAACATGAAACTAGGTCCGGGCACCGCTGATGGTAACCAAATGTACCAACCCGACCAATGGTGGAATGACAATCAAAGCGATAAGTTCACAATGAGCCAATCCTTTAAGATTGATATTCTGAAAAATCTGTCATTGACAGCCAACATGAACTGGTATTACTCTGAAACATATCAGGAAAGTTTCACAAAAGATTATGAAAATACTCCCGGAAACTTCGTGCGTACAAGATCGGCTACAGCTTATTATAACCGCGATTTCCGCCAAACATACAATGCCGTATTAAACTATAACGAAACCTTCTTCCTTGACCATCATGTAGAAGTGATGTTAGGTATGGAATACTACAACAAATACCAACGCGGATTTGAGGCACAAGGCCAAGGTGCACCTACCGACGACCTCCCCGATTTGTCACTGACCGATAAGGGCGAAGGTAAGCGTACTATCAATTCATGGCATGAGAAACAACGCATCCTGTCATTCTTCGGACGTTTAAATTATGATTTTAAGGACAAATACCTGTTGTCATTCGTTTTCCGTCGCGACGGTTACTCCTCTCTGTTAGGTGACAACCGTTGGGGATTCTTCCCCGGAGTATCTGCCGGATGGATTTTCGGACGCGAAGACTTCATTAAAGAAGCCATTCCCGTAATGTCATTCGGTAAGTTGCGTGCCAGCTACGGTATCAATGGTAATGCGTCAGGTATTGGTGCCTATACCTTACAGGGAAGCTACGGTTCAAGCAACAGCAACGGTTCATTCAACTATAACGGAAATACTTCTTATCTCATCACAGAACTTCCCAACCCTAACCTGAGATGGGAAAAGACCGCTACCTTTGAAGTGGGGGCAGACTTGAGCTTCTTTGCCAACCGACTGAACACTAACCTGACATATTATAACCGGCTGACATCAGACAAATATGCAGCATTGAGTTTCCCGACCTCTACTGGTTTCTCATCTGTAACAAACAATAATGGTGAATTCCGCAACCAAGGTATCGAAATCGAACTTTCAGGAAAAATTATCGATAGCAAAGACTGGACATGGAGCGCCTCAGGAAATATCGCATTCAACAAGAATAAAATCGTTTCATTACCGGACAATGGTATGGAAAGAAACCGTATCAATGCATTCCAAGTATATACCGGAAACGGAGATGAGAAAAAATGGGTAGGCGGACAACAGGAAGGTCAAGAACCGGGCATACTGTATTTATACCAAGCAGATGGCATTTACCGCTCATACGATGAAATTCCCGCCAATCTGGTGAGAAAATATGGCTCCAGAACTTACTATGGACCTGAGGCATGGAACAAACTGACAGCAGAGCAACAAAATGCCACTACGAACTTCCCTATCCAACCGGGTGACACGAAATTCCATGATGTAAATGGCGATGATGTAATCGATGAATTCGATAAAGTAAAAGTGGGAGCTACCTCTCCACGCTGGACCGGTGGTTTCAATACTACTCTCAGATGGAAAAACTTCCAACTATACGGACGCTTTGACTATGCTCTAGGCTTCTGGTTGTATGAAAATAGTGGGACACAAAGTACTACTCCATGGTTCATGGGATGTTACCAAGGAACATACAATACACCGACAATGTACTATGATACTTGGTCAGAAAGCAATCCGAACGCTAAATACCCACGCTATCTGTTTGCCGACCAAAACGGAAAAAACAACTACATAGCATCCACCATGTTTGCATACAGAGGTGACTATTTAGCTATCCGCGAAATCTCGCTGAGCTATTCATTGCCTGAATCTGTAGCTAAAATGTTGAAGATGCAACGTGCCGAAGTCTCTATTACAGGACAGAACCTGGGTTACATCACCGGTGCGAAAAATGTAGGCTCTCCTGAAGCCAACCCAAAAGACAACGGTGCAGTCGGACAAGGCTATTCATTACCACGTACTATTCTGTTTGGGGTTAACTTAACATTCTAATTTAATAACTAAAAAAGACTACAATTATGAGAAATAAAATATTAAAATTAGCATTTCGCTTCAGTGCATTTGCTTTTGTTGTCGGCATGACAGGTTGCGATGCTTTAGACTTAGCTCCCATTGACACTTATGGAAGCGGTAACTTCTGGACAAGAAAAGAACATGTAATCGCTTATATGGACGGAATACACAAAAATTTCCGTGACCAAATATTCCAGCAACAATATGTATTAGGTGAAGCACGCGGTGGAACCAGTGTTCCCGATGTTGCTGTAGACGGAACTTCGGTTTCTTATCAGGGTATCGTAAATCAAGCCCTGAATGCCGAGTCTCCGGGAATCACAAACTTTGGTAACATATATGGATGTATTGCGAATATAAATATCATGTTGCAGAAGACTCTGGAAGCCGACTATATGACCGAAGAAGAAAAGGCCTATTATCTGGGGCAAGCTTACGGTTTGCGCGCTTTCTATTACTTCGGACTGTACCGCACTTATGGTACTTTACCTCTGCGCTTAGATCCAAATCCGGTAGTAAATGGTGACTTTAACCCAAACAACCTTTATATGAAGCGTTCTGCCGGTTCTGAAGTTATGAAACAAATCAAAGCAGACCTGAAATCTTCACTCGATTACTTTGGCAATAATAACTCTTTCGACCCCAATAACCGTAAGAATTTAAAAGGCTATTGGTCAAAAGCTGCCACTGAATATTTGGCTGCTGAAGTCTACTTATGGAATGCTAAGGTTTCTGTAGATGACAATACAGCAAACAATGCAGACTTAAGCGTAGCCAAAAATCATCTGCAAAGCCTGATGAATAATTATGATCTCTCCTTACAGTCAAACTATGAAGATATATTCAGCGTAAACAATAAAGGTAATAATGAAGTAATTTTCGCTGTAAGATATATGGAAGGAGAAGCATCAAATCCATTTACAGCTCTCATGTACAACTATCAAACCGGAGCTTTCAAAACAGTAGGTTTCAACGATGAAAATGGAAAACCTATGGGAGATACGCTGAAAGTTAGCACCACAGGAATGCAGCGCATAGAATATCTACCGGAGTTCTACCTGTCTTATGACAAGACAGATAGCCGCCGCGATGCGACATTCCTGGGAGCCTATTCACGTAAAGACAATTCATTGGCAGGTACAGTGTACAAAAAAATAATGGGACACTTCGATGAATCCATCAATCGCTATATTTGGGACGCTGATGTCATTGTCTATCGTTTGGCGGGCGTATATCTAATGATGGCTGAAATAGCAAATATGGAAGGCGGAGATGTAGCTTCCTATATAAACAAAATACGTGAGCGTGCTTACGGTAAAAATTGGGACGCAACCAAATATGGCTACACCAACGGTAATTTTACAGAAAACGAGCTGGCTATCCTACATGAAAAAGATAAAGAAATGTTAGGAGAAGGACAACGCTGGTATGACCTGAAACGTATGACATTGACCAAAGGAGGCAAACATCTGGTATTCTGTCCGGAAGGCAGCAAAGATGGTCAAAAGGCTATCTTAACTGAAGCCGAAGCTTACAAACTATACTGGCCGATAGAAACCAATATGATTACCAAAGATCCTGAATTGACTCAAACACCGGGATACTAATAATCAAAACATCTGTATTACAGATATAGTCGATTTTAACATTGATTTTGGAAGAGGATGCCCGTGAGGGTGTCCTCTTTAATTTTCTATGATGAATTTGCCGCAATTCATCTCTAATTACTTATCTTAGCCTCAAAATGACAACCTTATATCATCTAATCATGCAGAAAACAAAACTAAAAATGAAAAAATGGGTAATTCTCCTCACCGTTTGCCTGTCATCATCAATGCTATTCGCGCAAACAGCATTTTCCCCCGAACAACATAAAACTGTTTGTTCTGAACGAAGTGACGGACGTTATCTCAGCACCTACGGAGTAGTACATGCCATGCTCAAAGATACCAAACCACTCTATGCATTCCGGCATGATTTCACCCGGCAAGAATTTGCCGAATGGCAAAAAGAGGTACGGACAGCCATGATAGAAATCATGCATCATCCCCACATCACCGGTCAGCCAATACCTGTTTGTATAGAGAAAATACAGAAAGACGGTTATCGGCAAGAGAAATGGGAGTTCTATCCACTGCCTCACTGTGTTTCTACTTTTTATATACTGATTCCCGATAAAGTAAAAATCCCCGGTCCTGCCGTACTCTGCATTCCCGGCTCGGGTATGACAAAAGAAAACCTCATCGGAGAAGTTTCCGCCAACAATATGCGGGCGGCTATGGCCTTAAACATTGCAAAACAAGGATACATCTCAGTTGCCGTAGATAATGCGGCAGCGGGAGAGGCAGCCGACCTGGAACCTTTGACAGGAACAAGTTATGATTATGATACTCCGTCACGCATTTTGCTGGAATTGGGATGGAGCTATTTAGGCTACACTTCTTTTCTAAATAAACAAGTTTTGGAATGGATGAAATGCCAACCCTTCATACGCAAAGACCGCATTGTTGTCAGTGGTTTCTCTTTGGGGACTGAACCTTTAATGGTATTGGGCGTCATGGACCCTTCCATTTACGCTTTTGTCTACAACGATTTCTTATGCCAAACACAGGAACGGGCTATCGTGATGACAGAACCGGACCAAAGGGGACGTCGCCCTTTTCCCAATTCCATCCGTCATTTAATACCCGACTTTTGGAAATACTTTAACTTTCCTGATATAGTGGCTTCTCTTGCCCCTCGCCCCATCATTCTCACAGAAGGAGGACTGGACAGAGACTTCAATTTAGTAAAACGAGCCTATGAAATCAGCGGACATCCGGAAAACGTTGAAACACATCATTATCAGAAATATACGGCACCGGAGACACGTAATACTGCTCAAAATTTGCCTGAAGGACTCGGCAGAGCCTCTTTCTATGACTCTGTAAATGTAGATGGGCCGAACCATTACTTCAAAAATGAATTTGTACTGCCATGGCTGGACAAAGTCCTGGCCGAATAACTCTTAAAATAAGACTAAAAAGCCGCAGCTTCGTTTCCCAACGTTACTGCGGCTTTCAATCTTATTAAAAACTAATATTATTTCTTCATTATCTCTTCGCAAAGCGTATAGCTGCGAATCATCATTCTGGGAATATGGAACGGTCCCTTGAAGATATTACCCTTAGCCGGCTGTGCCACTGTTCCGTCACGATGCAGATAGCCATACCATTCACCATATTCTTTATCAGGGAAATGGGCATAGGTCCAGTCGCTGATTTGCTTATGCATCTCCAGATATTTTTCATTGCCCGTGGCCTGATAAGCATACAGAGTGGCAATAATGGCCTCTGTCTGCGGCCACCAGAACTTCATATCCTGAGAATAATCCTGGGGAGGAAGATTCTTGCAATCACGGAAATTAATGATACCGCCATATTCTTTGTCCCATCCCCAGTCCCAGGACCAGTCAAGGATAGTCAATGCCATATCCACCAATTCTTTATCCCAATTGCGGTACTTGGCCTCTTCCAGAATAAACCAGGCCGTCTCGATGCAGTGTCCCGGATTGATGGTGCGACCGTTGATAGAATCGATAAATTCTCCGTCAGGACCTACCATTTCAAGCAATGCCTTGAATTCAGGATGCATGAAATAAGTACGCAATGCCTTGATGGAACGGTCTATCTGCTCTGTCAGCAACGGGTCGTTGATAGCCGCACGGATGCGTGAAGCGGTATTTACCAGAATCATTGTGATGGAATGTCCCTGCGATTTCAACGTATCCAGATACTTCGGCTCCAATATGCCCGGAGTGTTCAGGAAGTGCATGATGCGCTTGAACAGCTCCAGTGCTTTTTCGGCATAAGTATGGTCTCCCGATGCAATGGCGTATTCCGACATGGCAATGGCGGCAAAGCCTTCCGAAAAGACATAACGGCGTTTACGCAACGGAGTTCCGTCTTCCATCACTTCAAAATACATGCGTCCGTCGGCATCGAAACAATGAGCCTCGATAAAGTCGATACAGCTTTTTGAAGCAGCCAGCCATTCGGGATTCTTCTCTATATTATTATAGGCATATGCTGCGATAAAGCCGAAACGTCCTTGAAACCATACCGATTTGGTGGTGTCCATCAGACTTCCGTCACGGTCGAGGCAAGTGTATACACCACCATGCTTACGGTCAAGACCGTTTTTCAACCAAAACGGAAGAATGTTTTCGGTCAGATCCTTCTTATAGCATGCTGCCCAATTCGACAAATATTCGTTTACATTCATAAAAACAAATGTTTTATTTAGAATTTATTACATCTTTCAAAGAAGTTAATTGCTTCCAGTTCTTTCTTCATGGCAGCTTCTTCTTCATCGGTCATATTTTGGAACGGAGTGCGGTTCTTACCCAAATCCAGCCCAATCAGTTTCATAATGCGTTTGCCACCGACAATATTGCCGCGATAATGGCAGATAACATTGATTACTTCCTGTGCAAAGTTCTGACGTTCGCGGGCCAGTTCCAAGTCTCCGGCTTTCCATGCTTCAATGATGCCTACCAGTTCTTTACCGTTATAATTGGTTGTTCCACCGATACCACCCTGAGCACCGCCCATGGCAAGACAAGGCAGAATTGTTTCATCCTGTCCGTGAAGCATATCGAACTTACCGTTCTTGTAAAGGCGGCACTGGTTATATTCATACATACTTTCGAAAGTATATTTGATACCGGCAAAGTTTGGAATACGTCCGTCCACAGCTTCAAGGAAAGCCACCATTGACAAGAATGCACCGTTGAATGCAGGAATATGATAGAAATAGAAAGGAAGTTCGGGTGCACCGCAAGCGATTTCTTCGCAATATTTCACAAGTTCTTCAATACGGCCCACTTTCGGAAAGGGAGGAGCCATGGCACCGATACCCCATGCGCCAATCTTTTGGGCATGTTCAGCCAAACGCTTGCTGGACTTCACGCAAGTGCTTCCCACATGTACGATAACCTTAAAACCTTGAGGAGCAACTTCCATCCAGCGTTCTGCCAGTTTCATGCGCTCGTCTTCGGTCAGCATATAACCTTCACCGGAAGAACCATTGATAAATACTCCTTGAAGACCATTCTTTACCAACAATTGGCAATAAGCTTCAATCGGTTCATAATTCACTTCTCCGTTTTCATAAAACGGGGTAAAAGGTGCGTCAATAAGTCCGATAATCTTTTCCATAACTATTTCTTTTAGAGTTTTACTTTTCCTATTAATTTTCTGATTTTTCCTTCACCGATAACCGGAGCATGCGGGTCTTCGGGATAAACGATGGCAAACTCACCGGGTTGTAAGGTGGCAAACAAGGTGGGTCTATCGCTATAAAGCGCACAGTCTCCCTCCTTTTGGTAAGCCTGAGCCTGATGTTCCAACGTTTCAACAGCCTTCCAACCGATAGTTTCCTGCCCCGTCAAAAGGATATGCACATCAATGTAATCGCGATGCATTTCCAGCACTTGTTTGTCGGCAGGAACACATTCGGGATTTACATTATTAATAAATAAGTTATCGCCATCCAGTTCAATGCGTCCCAAGGGAGCATTCAGCAAGTCATGCGTCTTTACATAATCAAATAATTGTTTGAACAGCGGATGAAGGCTTTCTATCCGCGAACTGTTCTCTAATCTTGAAACTATCATCGTTATTTTTTGTATAATTTAATCGACCATATTATCTGTCTTCGGGCGCAGGAAGAACAACTGAAGAGCCAAAGCAACCAGAACGATGACACTCAACATGGCAAAGCCCTGTCCCAATCCACCTCCGTCAGTCCATTTGCCTAAAAGCTCCGTTACGGCTGCACCGGCAAATACGCCTGTCATGTTCATGATTCCGTATGCCGTTCCACGATGTTTGTCTGAAACAAACTGACACAGAATCGGCATATTGTTGGCATCGAAGATACCGTAACCCACACCAAAGAGCAAGCCGGCTCCCACCACACTCACAAAACTGTGTCCGAAACCCAACAGCAACAAGGAAGGAACCGTCAGCCCCAAGCCAATGGCACCGGTATAAACACGTCCGCGGATATTCTTCTGCACCCATTTATCCGACAGGACACCACCCACAATGACACCGATAAATGATGACAGAGCAATGGTTATAGTAGAAATCGGACCTGCCTCAGCCATGGGGATATTCAGACTTTCGGAGAATAATGTCGGAAGCCAGTTCTTGGTTGCCCATCCCGGCAAACTGGGAGCTGCAAAATAGAACAGGATAATCCAGAAAGCCCAGTTGGATAGTACAATTGCCAGTCCGCTGAACACAGACCCTTTCTTGCGAGGCGTTTCTTTTGCAAGTTTCTCTATCTTTATATGAGTAGGATTTTCGTGCAGGAACAGCACAAATACCAATGCATAGACAATACCCACAATACCAAACCAATGGAAAGTAAGCTGCCAGGAGAAAGCGGCCGCCACCGTTGCGCCGAAACCTCCGATAGCCTGTCCGGTGTACAGACCGGTCATGTGAATACCGATGGCCAGAGAGCGGGATTTATCCTGATGCCAGTCGGCAATCAGTGAAAGTGCTGAAGGAATATATAGAGCTTCACTCACCCCCATGGTGGCACGCAGCCAGTAAAGTTCATGGAAATCAGTTGCATAACCCATCAAATAAGTCACGGCAGACCATACAAAAAGGCTACCGACGATTAACCATTTACGACTCACCCGATCAGCAATAACACCGGCTACCGGACTCATAAAGCCGTAAATCCACAAAAATACAGCCATCAAAGCTCCAAAAGCCTCAGCCTTATTGAGCTCCACAATGTCCACTTTCATTGCTTCCTGCATAGTAGAAAGCATCTGGCGGTCCATATAGTTGAGAAGTGCCACAACCCACAAAAGACCTACCACCACCCAAGGATAGATTTTCTTGTTTTTCATTTATATTAAATCAATTCGACTGCGCAAATATAGGAACTTAATTTAATAACACAAATAGATTTAATGAAATATTTTACGATATAACGATTATTTTTTAAACAGAGGTAAGAATTAAAACAAGATGCTGTTATTGAAGCCTTCTTTAAGGTAAAGTAAGTATAAATCATTTAAATTTCATACAGAATAAAAGAGGGAAAGAAGACCGGCATCCTGCAAAATTCCCCTCCATAAAAGTATAAAAAAAATAATTCGGCGAACTATTATATTAATAAATCACCGAACAATTCATAAATTAATTTATTATATCAGGAAAGAGAGTCACTTCTTTGCCAAATCGTCCATTGTCTTACCCTCGTAAGCACAAATCGCCTGTTTATACTCCTCGGCTATCTGCTTCGGCTCTTTGGTTGCAATATCATAACCCACCATCACTGTACGGCACTCACATTTTACCTCCTGCGTATCCGTTGTCACAGCACGTTGCAGCAATGTGAAGCTTTTATGCCCTAACTGAACAACAGCTGTCTCTATTACCAAATGGTCTGAAAAGAATACAGGCGCATAGAAGTTGGCATTGATATTTGCTACTACAATGGCCATCTTATTCCAATCCGCACTCCCCAACACATCTTTTATATAAGTTGTCTTTGCCAAATCATATAAAGAAAAATAAACCGAATTGTTCACGTGTCCGAACTGGTCTACGTCACTGAACCGTATTTGTACCGGCATCGTATGCCTGAATTTTATTTCCTCTCCCATAGTTATGCTTATTAATTTCATTCAAATATAATACTTTTCCTAATAAAAGAACACTAAATAAGAGATTATTCTTACTTTTGCGTTCAATTTATTTAAAGTGAAACCATTAACTTAAAGAATAGACATGGATAAGAAGTTTAGCAAATCCACCCTTTGCGTACAAGGAGGATGGCAGCCGAAAAAAGGAGAACCGCGCGTTTTGCCCATTTATCAAAGTACAACTTTCAAGTATGATACCAGCGAACAGATGGCTCGTTTATTCGACCTTGAAGATACGGGCTATTTCTATACCCGCTTGCAAAACCCGACCAATGACGCAGTGGCGGCAAAAATAGCTGCATTGGAAGGTGGTGTGGGCGCCATGCTTACTTCATCGGGACAGGCAGCTAATTTCTATGCGATTATGAATATCGTGGAAGCGGGAGATCATATTGTCTGTGCATCTGCTCTTTACGGAGGTACCTACAATCTGTATGCCCATACGATCAAAAAAATGGGTGTAGAAGCTACGTTTGTAGATCCTGAGTGTACGCAGGAAGAGCTGGATGCAGCATTTCAGGAAAATACAAAAGCAGTATTTGGAGAGACAATCGCCAATCCTGCCCTCGTTGTTCTGGATCTGGAAAAATTTGCAAATGCCGCACATGCACATGGTGTGCCGTTTATTGTGGATAATACATTTGCAACACCGATCAACTGCCGTCCGTTTGAATGGGGCGCGGATATTGTGACACATTCTACTACAAAATATATGGACGGACATGCCGCTTGCGTGGGCGGTGCGATCGTGGACAGCGGAAATTTTGACTGGGAGACACACAAAGAAAAATTCCCGGGACTGACAACTCCGGATGAGACATATCATGGAATTGTATATACAGAAAAATTTGGCAAAGGTGCGTATATTACAAAGGCAACTGCACAGCTGATGAGAGATCTCGGCTCTATCCAGTCACCGCAGAATGCATTTCTGTTAAACATCGGACTGGAGACACTGCATTTAAGAGTGCCGCGCCACTGTGAAAATGCAGTTAAGGTGGCAGAGTATCTGAAAAATCATGAGAAGGTGGCATGGGTGCGCTGTCCATCACTTTCGGGAGACAAATATTATGATCTTGCGCAGAAATATATGCCAAACGGAACCTGCGGTGTCATCACATTCGGTCTCAAAGGCGGCAGAGACGCTGCAGTTGAGATGATGGATCGATTAAAAATGGTAGCGATCGTGACACATGTAGCGGATGCCAGAAGCTGTGTTCTTCATCCTGCCAGCCACACGCATCGTCAGATGAATGACAAAGAGCTGGTAGAAGCAGGCGTTCAGCCGGATCTGATCCGTTTCAGTGTGGGAATTGAAAATATAGAAGATATTATTGCGGATGTCGAGCAGGCACTTCGTTAATTCAAGATGGTATGGATGTATACAAGAGGCATCCATACCATTTTTGCGTGAAAAATCATCATTTTCCGTATAAACAAGGGCGGTTGATCGAATACTAAAGTATCCGGCTGTCCAAGTACAGACCTGAAAATAGAGAAAAGAAGGTAGAAGATCATGGAAAATGAGGAGAAGCAAAGACAACGTCTGGATAAAAACGAAGAGATTAAAGAGACCGGCACCTTAAATCTGAATGGAAACGGGCACAAAGCGAACATACAGCTTCTGACGATCACTGGAGAGATTGAAGGGCATGAGGCTGTTTCCGGAAACACAAAAGCCACCAAATATGAGCATTTGATTCCAAGACTGGCAGAGGTGGAGGATGACGATGAAGTGGATGGAGTTTTGATTTTACTCAATACACTGGGCGGTGATGTGGAGGCAGGGCTGGCGATCGCGGAAATGATCGCATCCTTAAGCAAACCAACGGTCTCTCTGGTTCTGGGAGGAAGCCACTCCATCGGCGGACCGCTTGCAGTTTCCGCAGATTATTCTTTTATTGTGCCGAGTGGAACAATGATCGTGCATCCGGTGAGATCCTCCGGGATGTTTATTGGAGTGATTCAGAGTTATCGTAATATGGAAAAGACGCAGGATCGGATTACCCGGTTTATCGCAGCTCATTCGCAGATTACCAAAGAACGTCTGGAAGAATTGATGTTGGATTCCACACAGTTGGTAAAAGATGTCGGGACTATGTTAGAAGGGGAAGATGCAGTCAGAGAAGGCATGATCGATGAGGTTGGAGGAATCAGCATGGCATTGAAAAAGCTGCGGGAAATGATCCGGCAGAAAAAATGTTAATGACACACTTTTCAATTGATGTTATACTAGATGTAGTATGTGTAATTATCAAGGGGGAAGTATTATGGCTGCAAAGTCAACAAGGAAAAAGAAAACTACAAGAAAAAAGTCATCCAAAAATCAGGCAAGTACATCCCTGAACAGTGAAATTTTGATTCTGGTCATGTTTGCGGTCTGTGTGCTGATGCTTTTAAGCAATTTTGGAGTCATAGGGATTGCAGGCAGTGCGATCTCTTCTGTACTCTTTGGTTTTTTCGGAGTGATGGCATATATTCTGCCGTTTCTCTTATTTGGCGTGGTTGCTTTTGGAATTTCGAATAAAGGCAATACACACGCCTACATAAAAATTGCAGCATGTGTGGCCTTATTGTTTGCAATCTGTGCATTTTTCCAGCTGGTGATGCATCCTTTTGATGCCAAAGAAAGTCTGTGGAGCTATTATCAGTATGCCAGTGATTACAGAAAAGCGGGCGGTCTTACAGGGGGCTGTCTGGTGAAGATTCTGTGTCCGTTTATTGGTGTGGTAGGCGCTTATGTGGTACTCGTTGTACTTATGGTAATCTGTGTGATTCTGATCACAGAACGTTCTCTGCTTGCACCTCTTGGAAAAGGAAGCAAAAAGGCGTATGCAGATATGAAGCGCCGGCAGGGAGAAGCATCTGCCCGGCGTGCGAAGAACAGAGAAGAAAAACGAAGACAGGCAGAAGAAGCAAAGACAGAACCGAATGATTCTTCCAGAAGAAGTGATCATAAAGTATCGGGTGTTTCTTTTGCAACAACGCTGCAGGCCCAGGAAAGTGAAGTGCCAAAGGAGACAACAGCGAAAAAGCGTAAAAAGAATTCTTCAGGAAAAGATCCGGATATGCGGGAACTGACTGTTTCACAGGAATCGGATTTTTCAGAGCCACTGCCGTCTCCATTTGAAGATTTTGTGATCAATCGTCCGGAAAGCACGGCGTCGGATGCGAGCGCAGTGGATACTCCATTATGGGAGAATGAACCGGAACCGGCAGAAGAGGGCAACATGACGCAGGAGGATGTTCCGGAAGAGTCAGTCCGTACAAGGAAGAAGACCAAGGCGAGTGCGGCAGCTGTGGAAGCAGAGACTGTTCAGGTAGAACAGAGTATCAAAGAGCAGGAGCAGCAGCCGAAGAAAGTGTACAAGATTCCGCCAATGAATCTTCTGACAAAAGGGAAAAAGGGCGGCGGAGACTCGGATGCCCAGTTGCGCGCCACGGCCCAGAAACTGGAGCAGACCCTGCAGAATTTCGGGGTTCGCGTTCATGTAACAAATGCAAGCTGCGGACCGTCTGTGACGCGGTATGAGCTGCAGCCGGAACAAGGTGTGAAGGTAAGTAAGATTGTAGGTCTGGCAGATGACATCAAATTAAATCTGGCAGCGGCAGATATCCGGATCGAGGCGCCGATTCCGGGAAAAGCAGCCGTTGGGATTGAGGTCCCGAACCAGGAGAATACGGCAGTGATGCTTAGGGACCTGTTAGAATCCGGGGAATTTAAAAATTCCACAGCGAATATTCCGTTTGCCGTGGGAAAAGATATTTCAGGAAAGACGATGATCGCAGATATCGCAAAGATGCCGCATTTACTTGTGGCAGGAGCGACAGGATCCGGAAAGTCGGTATGTATCAATACGCTGATCATGAGTATTTTATACCATGCAGATCCGGAAGAAGTAAAACTGATCATGGTGGATCCCAAAGTAGTGGAACTAAGTGTCTATAATGGAATTCCGCACTTGCTGATCCCGGTCGTGACGGACCCGAAAAAAGCAGCAGGCGCTCTGAACTGGGCAGTCGCTGAGATGATGAAGCGGTATCAGCTGTTTGCCCAGCAGAATGTCCGGGATCTGAAAGGATACAATGAAAAGATTGCGCAGATGACAGAAGAAGGAGCTCCGAAAAAACTGCCGAAGATTGTGATCATTGTAGATGAGCTGGCGGATCTGATGATGGTGGCGCCGGGGGAAGTAGAAGGCGCGATCTGCCGTCTGGCGCAGCTTGCCAGAGCGGCGGGACTGCATCTGATCATTGCAACACAGCGGCCTTCGGTGAATGTCATCACAGGTCTGATCAAGGCCAATATGCCGTCCAGGATCGCATTTTCCGTATCTTCCGGTGTGGATTCCAGGACGATCCTGGATATGAACGGGGCGGAAAAACTGCTTGGAAAAGGAGATATGTTGTTCTATCCGCAGAATTATCAGAAACCGGCAAGACTTCAGGGAGCATTTGTCAAAGACAGTGAAGTGGAACAGGTCGTAGAATTTTTAACACAGCAGAATAACCCAGAAACATACAATGCAGAAATGCAGGTGCAGTTATCGCAGGTGACACAGGCTGCCCAGGATCTGAAAAATAGCGGAAGCGATGTAGATGAATACTTTGCAGATGCCGGAAAGTTTATCATTGAAAAAGACAAAGCATCGATCGGTATGCTCCAGCGAATGTTCAAGATCGGGTTTAACCGGGCGGCACGCATCATGGATCAGCTTTCGGATGCCGGTGTTGTCGGCCCGGAAGAAGGAACCAAACCGAGGAAAGTGCTGATGAGCATGGAACAGTTCGAAAATTATCTTGAGCAAGGGCAATAAGTATTGAAATTTTTAAGGGATTGTTTTATACTTTAATGTAGTGTTTTGTAGAACCTTGCGACTGTATACAAAAAACACAGTCAGGTGTGCTTTTATAAAACAAAAATATGGAGGTATGATATGTACAAGATTTTAAAAGCAGGAAAACTTGCAGGCAATATCTACGAGATGGTTGTAGAGGCTCCGCGTGTTGCAAAGCATTGTCTGCCGGGACAGTTTATCATCGTAAAAATGGATGAAGTCGGCGAGCGTATTCCGCTGACTATTTGTGACTATGACAGAGAAGCCGGTACAGTTACTATTGTATTCCAGCCGATCGGAGCGTCCACAGAGAAATTTACCACACTGAAGGCAGGAGATACTTTCCGTGATTTCGTAGGTCCTCTGGGACAGCCGTCTGACCTGTGCACAGAGCCGCTCGAAGAAGTAAAAAAGAAAAAGATCCTTTTTGTAGCTGGTGGTGTAGGTACCGCACCA
>ERZ773162.1857-NODE-1857-length-15278-cov-66.371477_pt1 | contig 15278 bp, 10 predicted proteins | sample MGYA00511113_ERZ773162 | MGnify/ENA primary metagenome ERZ773162 (study PRJEB29015, sample SAMEA2737807) | human gut metagenome | biome: human gut; feature: human-associated habitat; material: faeces | place: China | collected 2012 ... | reverse complement strand
CTTTCAAACTCTCTGCATCTTTCTTTGCCTCTGCCTTCATCCGCTCGTTCCACAGGATCCTCTTAATTTCCTGCTGTGCCTCCCTGGAAATGCCCGGCTCTGCATAATAGGTTTCTCTCTTTCGTGCCGGATTTTCTTCCGTGGTACTTCTGGCAATGTTGAGTTCCCGTGGGGCATCAATGAGCAGCCTTGCGTGATTTCCCGAACCACCTACATAGACCACACGGATGTTATCACCAATGTTTACATATTGCCCCTGTTTCAATGAAAGTTTCAGCATTTTGTTACCTCCATGTATGTATTCCATACCCTGTTTCCTCGGGTATGTCCTGCGCATTTTCTTACGCATCTGCATTTTTATAAAATGCTTCTTTTCTTTTTATTTCAAAAATGCGACAATGTTTTATAGAATGTTGCATTTTATGTCACAAAAGCATTTTATTTTTGACTTGAAAGGAGTAATTTTTATGGGAACAACACAACCGATCCGAAACCGACAGGAACTGCAGAATTTCAGTTCATACTACAAACAGGTAAAACCGCATTTGCGAAATTATACTTTAGTTGTATTGGGATTAAACACTGCACTGAGAATCAGCGATCTATTAAATCTTCGCTGGAGAAGTGTCTATGATTTTAAAAAGAACTGTTTTCGGGATCACCTTTTGATATGGGAACATAAAACAGGAAAAAGAAATTATATTGCGATAAACCAGAACGCGAAAAATGCCCTGTATCTATATTTTATGGAAAAGAATCCTGATCCAGAAGAATATGTTTTCTCCAAACGGACAAACCCTTATAAACCGCTCAGCCGTTCACAGGCTTACCGCATTATTAAAGAAGATGCCTCACATACAACCAGTGAGGAGGCAATCAGCTGTCATTCTCTCCGGAAAACCTTTGGCTATTATGCATGGAAGGAAGGCGTCCAGCCAGCACTTTTAATGAATGTTTTTAACCATTCTTCGTTTCATATCACGAAACGTTACCTTGGAATTGAACAAGACGAAAAGGATCTTGTCTATCTGAATATTAATCTGTAAAACGTTCGGGGAATGCTTTGTTGCGATACCATGTACAAAGCGTTCAACAAAGCGTTCTCTTTCATAAAATGTTTGACTTTAATCATAAAATGCGTTATTCTGTTTTCAATAAATATCTATATTCCAAATCTGATGCTAGGCCGTTGTTACCAAAAAGGCAGCACGTAGCAATCATGGGGAGCATTTCGCTCATATATCACAATTGGAATTAAAATTTCATAAACGTGTCATAGCAGAACTGTTTCTTATTATTTCATATTGTAAAAACAGACGTTTATGATATATACTAAAAGAAAGGCAGGATACCACATGGAGAAATCTGACATTCTGACAGCTTCACTGCCAGATGCCAACGATGAAACAGCCGATCACAGCACCATTTTTGATGATGTTTTCCGAACAATTGCTCAGAAAATGCCACAGCTTCTGATTCCTCTGATCAATGAAGTATTCCACACTTCTTACAGTGAAGAAGAACATTTTGAACAGCTGCGGAACGAACATTATGAAAAATATGGCACTGTGATTACAGATTCTATTATCCGGATTGGCAATCACATTTATCATCTGGAATGCCAGTCCTCGAAAGACAAAACGATGGTTATACGAATGTTCGAGTATGATATTTCGATTGCGATTGAGCACGCTTCTTATGAAAATGACGAAATCTGGGAAATTGAATTTCCACAGTCCTGCGTTCTCTATATCCGTAACCACCGCGATCTCCCGGACTATCACGAAGCGGTCGTGAAGTTTGCGGATGGACAAAAAGTGCGCTACCGTGTTCCAATTTTACAGGCAAAAAAGTATACCGTTGACCGCATTTTTGAGAAACGGCTACTGATTTTGCTACCGTATCATATTTTACGGTATGAGCACTTTTTGAAGCACAACGGGACGGATACCAGAAAGTTACAACAATTGTTAGCTGACTTCCGTGAAATTAACCGAAGACTTGAAGAAACAGCTGAAAAAGAAAATAAATCACATCTTTATATGGATATGATTGTTCTGATTGAACAGATTGCAGATTATATCATTCCAAAAAACAATACCATTAGGAAAGGACTGGGTGATGTTATGGGTGGCAAGATTTTAAAATTACGGTCGGAAGAATTGCTGGAACTAGGCGAAGCTCGTGGCGAAGCCCGTGGGGAAGCTCGTGGAAAAGCAAAAGGCAGACTTGAAGGCAAACGCGAAGAAAGACTCGATGCAATTCAAAATATGATGGATCTTGGATTGACAAAAGAACAAATTTTAAGAAAATATTCTCTGGAGGAATATGAGGCAGCATTGCGTTCTATGCCAGCAAAAGTATAACCGAAAAGGAAATTTAAAATATTTTCTTTTCAGGGGTTAAGGAATGCTTCCATCGTCCGATATATTATGTGTAAATAAAAATGCAACATTCTATAAAAGAATGTTGCATTTTTATTTCTATATTTTACTCAAACACGATCCTATTTATACTACTTACTTTTTATGGTATCTTCAAACGCTTTCCGCACATCATCATTATGGCTTGTGATAATAAGGACTGCATACTGCCCTTTCGTAAAAACCAACCCATCCTGAATCCGGCTGACCTGCTTCGGTTCATAGGACTGCAGCAAATTATACCGATCCTGCTGATGCTTTGTCAGGCTTTCTTTTGCCTCATCCACATCTGCCTTATCTTTCACGGCAATCACTACAATTTCATCTGCTTTGTGTCCATCCGAAGAATAGCTTACAAAATAACTGTCCACTTTTTTATAGTCCATGTCAGAAATATGGGAAAACTTATCTTCTGCATCTTTTTCTGCGCTGCTGGCATTAAGCATCTCCGGCAGATCCGGATCCGCTGCTTCCATCGCCGTGCGCAGGTCATACATACTGACAGAACCGGACGTGTTTTTCTTCGCACCACATCCCACACACATCACCAGCATGGTCAGAACCAGCAGAAGTTTCCAACCCGTTTTTTGTTTTTTCATCTCTTATCTGGCCTCCACAGTTTCTTCCGTACTGAACGTTGCCCCATTTTGCGCCGCATTATCCATGGTCATATTCTTATTTCCGATATCAGCACTTGCGCCATCCATCATCATGCCATCTCCGTTTGCAGATTCCAGTCCCTGAAATGCTTTCTGGACAGCCTTGTCGATTTTTTTCTGTTCTTTTTCGCTGATATTCTGGCTTGTATTGTCCGTGTTATATCCCGGCATGGTAACATTAAACAAATATCCTTTTCCATCCGGATCCTGAATCCAGTTGTAAGTTCCCAGACTGTATGGCATATCCTTATAGTTTCCGGACATCAGGAAATTGTCAATGGAAGAAGCTATGGCATTTGCCACCTGCGCTTTTTCCTCTGTAATATCCTCTTTAAACGCAACCATGACCCCGCCAAGCTTTTTATCCATAGCAGCACGCAATGCTTTCGGCAGATCATATATACTGTCCACGGTTTTCTTATTCTGGTATGCCATATTGTACTTTAATGAGTTAGCTGCCGGGAAGTAATCGCGATCCCAGCTCTGGGACTGTCCATACATGGCATCCGTCACATTAAAGTTCGCATAATTTCCATTTCCTGCATCGGAATAAATATCGGTAATGTACCAGTCTCCGTCAATTTTTACCACATCCCAGCTATGGAATTTTTCTGTATTATGTTCCACTTTACATTCAATTCCCATCATCTGCATGAACATGCGGAATGTCGTCGCATAACCGACACATACGGCATTGTGGTATTTTAACACACCGTATGGATTATCACAGTCTTCCTGTGTACTCGGAATAACGGTCAGTGCCCCGGAATCCTGCTGGAGCTTTTTGGTCATCCAGTCATACACCGCCTTTTCCTTTTCAAAATCAGACATGCTGTCCGTAATCTTCATATCTTTGATCGCTTTTTTTGCCATATCAAGGGTTTCTTTTTCTTTGTCTGTCAGCTTTGAAGTATCGCCGGATTTGTAGGCATCCGAAATATTTGTGGTAGGTTTGATCTCATAATTATCTGCGATCTTTACGTAATCCTCGGTAGTCTCAGGATTTTCTTCCTTTTTCTGCTCTGCAATATAGGATTTTAAAGTCACCAGATTAAACGCAGAAATCGTGGTACTTCCCACAACGCCTGCTGCAAGAATCACCGCTACAATCCCTTTCCATGCACCGCCTTTTTTCTTTTCTTTTTGCTCCGGCTGCACCGGATTACTTTTTACGCTTTCATAAGTTTCCATATGTATTTACCTCATATTTTAATTGATGTATTTTTTCTACTGCACCTTTATTATAGCAGTTTCACATCCAAAAAAGGCTATCTTTAAAGAAACTTAAATAAATATTAAGATCCGTCTGTACGAAAAAAAGGACATCCACAGCGAATGTCCTTTTCTCCCATATGGTATCATCCTTATATTGCGTCTTCCTCAATATGCTCCCTGCCCTGTGCAATGATTGACCGGACGTGGTCATCTGCCAGGGAATAAAAAACAGATTTTCCCTCCCTGCGGCATTTGACTAACTTATTCTGTTTTAAAATCCGAAGCTGGTGGGAAATTGCAGACTGTGTCATTGACAATGCCGCTGCAAGATCACAGACACACACCTCTGCTTCAAACAGGACAAACAGGATGCGGATACGGGTGGAATCTCCAAACACTTTAAATAATTCTGCAAGATCATACAGTTCCGTTTCTTCCGGCATCGTGTCATTCACGATCTTTAGCAGATCCGGATGTACCTGATTTTCACTACAGCATTCAATCTTTTCTTTTTCCATGAAGTTCCTCCTCTCCACCGGAACATTTCCGGCAGAATTATACCCTATAATTTTTTTACAAAAAGCGCACGGATTGCATTCAGCACAGCAATCACCATAACACCGACATCTGCAAAAATTCCCATCCACATATTTGCAATACCTATCGTTACCAAAAACAGGCAGAGCAGTTTAATCCCGATTGCAAAACAGATATTTTCATATACAATCCGCAGGCACTTTCTTGCGATACGGATTGCTTTCGCAATCTTGAGCGGATCATCATCCATCAGTACCACATCTGCTGCCTCAATCGCCGCATCCGATCCAAGTGCTCCCATAGCGATTCCGACATCAACACGGGAAAGCACAGGTGCATCATTGATGCCATCCCCGACAAAGGCAACGGTACTCTTTTCTTCCCTGGTCTGCAACAGTTTTTCCACTTCGGAAACTTTATCTGCCGGAAGCAGCTGGGAATGTACTTCCGTGATTCCAACCTCCCCTGCTACCTGCTGTGCTACACGGTCATCATCACCCGTCAGCATTACCAGCCGGTGCACACCGGAATTTTTCAGTGCCTGCATGGCAGCCGCCGCATTCGGCTTGATCATATCTGAAATCAGTATATGACCGGCATAGACACCATCGACTGCCAGATGTACGATTGTACCGGTACAGCTGCAGTTGCGGTACGCAATTTTTTCTTTTTTCATGAGTTTGTCATTTCCTGCTGCAACCCTGCGTCCGTCTACCGTCGCGATCACACCGTGTCCACCGATTTCCTGTACATCTGTGACCCGGTCCACATCCAGTTTCCTGCCATAGGCTTTCTGCAGGCTGACACTGATCGGATGTGTGCTGTGGCACTCTGCCAGTGCCGCGTATTCCAGCAGCTGTTCTTCCTCTTTCGTATATACCGGATGTCCGGACACAACCGGACAGCTGCCGGATGCACAGTTTGTTCCATGAATTCCGCAGACTTCAAATACCCCCTGCGTAATTGTTCCTGTCTTATCAAAGACAACCGTGCGCGTTCCCGCAAGTGCTTCCAGATAGTTGGAACCCTTTACCAGAACACCCTCTGCACTGGCACCTCCGATTCCTGCAAAAAAGCTGAGCGGAATACTGATGACCAGCGCACACGGGCAGCTGATAACCAGAAATGTCAGTGCACGGTAAATCCAGATGCCCCAGTCTGCCGGAAGCCCCATAAACAGCATGCGGACAAGCGGTGGCAGTATTGCCAGTGCCAGCGCGCCGTAACAGACTGCCGGTGTATAATAATGTGCAAATCTGGAAATAAAATTCTCGGAACGTGATTTCTTGGAACTTGCATTCTCCACCAGATCAAGAATCTTAGAAACCGTAGACTCTCCAAACTCTTTTGTGGTGCGGATCTTTAACAGTCCGGAAATATTGATACATCCACTGATGATTTCCTCTCCCACAGCGACTTCCCGCGGAACACTCTCTCCCGTCAGTGCACTGGTATTCAGGGAAGAATGTCCTTCCACAACCACACCATCGATTGGAACTTTTTCGCCCGGCTGTACAATAATCACCGTGCCGATCTCCACCTCATCCGGGTCTACTTTTTCCATCTGACCGTCTGTTTCAATATTTGCATAATCCGGCCGGATATCCATCAGATCACTGATATTCCGGCGGCTCTTACCGACTGCATAACTCTGGAACAGCTCTCCGATCTGATAAAACAGCATAACTGCAACGCCTTCTTTGTAATCGCTGAGGGCAATCGCTCCGATGGTTGCCACTGCCATCAGAAAATTTTCATCAAACATCTGCCTGTTGCAGATTCCCTTCCAGGCTTTCCGCAGAATATCATAACCGATCACAAAATACGGAACCAGATAGAAAAGAAACTCCAGCCACTTTGGTATGGAAACAGCGCTTCCTGCAATCCCGATGATAACCAGAAGCACTGCCGCCACAATAATTCGTTTCAATACTTTTTTCTGCTTTTTATTCATGGTGCCCTCCAATCTGACTGATACCTATGGAAAAAGCCGGATTTAAAGAAAGATCTCACAATCATCTTCCACTTTCTTACAGTTCTTTAACACATCCTGCATAACCGCTTTCGCGTCTGCACCCTCTTCAAATTCTACGTTCATCTTCAGTGTCATGAAATTTACAGTTGCATCCTTTACTCCGGTAGTAGCTTTTGCAGCTTCCTCCATTTTATTTGCACAGTTTGCACAATCCACATCAATTTTGTAAGTTTTCTTCATCGTCGCTTTCCTCCATACTTTCCTTTTTCATTTTATCATTCTTTCATATGAGCATTTGTTCATATATTTGATTCTATTATAGCGCAAAGTTCGTAAATGTCAATATATTTTTAATACGCTGGGATTGTTTCGGAATTGAATTTTCCAGAACATTTTTTTAATAAACAGATTTGCATGTGTTTTTTAAGAAAATCAAGTGTTCTATCACTTTCCAAATTGATAGTGGACATATAGAAAATAAAGGATTGATTATGTCCCACTTGCATCGTGTGTTGGGACATATATGATATATTTTTCCAACTATGTCCCACTTATCACCGCCATCGGGACATATGTTCTCCTTGTGAAATCTGTAAGATTTATTACAGGATTTATGATAAATGGGTTATGTAAGATGTACTATCCGTTTTCTGTAATCCTTTTGTAAAAACAAAAAGAGTGGATGCTTTGGGACATCCACTCCACATGCCGGCTATGCCATGCCGTTTACAGTTTTATATTTATAGAGCATCTCCGCGTGGTTTTGTTCTTCCACCTGGATATCTGCCAGAAGTTTGCGCACATCGGAATCCCCGAATGCAAACACATCGGTATTATACGTTCCGGACACCATTTTTTCAGAACCGATACTGTCCGTGGCAAGGAAATTATCGTTTTTCTTATCTTCCGGATTGGTCATGGAATCATATGTTGCCTTTGGCTCATACATCTTTCCATCCCTGTCATTGACGTTACAGGACGGGACACTGCCTTTCATGACCTGTTCCAGAGATTCCACATGCTTTTGCTCCTTTTTTTCCAGATCGGCAAACAAATCCCGAAGCACCGGGTCCTTTGCTTCCTGTCCGTAACGTTTGTACTTCTCCACGCAGGACAGCTCCTGTGTGTGCAGATCCTCAATTGTAGCCATCTCTTTTTCTGTTAAAACCATGGTTTAACCCTCTTTCTTTCCATAAGATAATCTTGTTGATTGCAGAACATGAACACTCCGCAACCTTCTCCTCTAGTATCTGTAAAAAAATGCAACACATACCTGGTAAAATTTCGTCAAAAAGGGTTGAAACTTCTCACAACAGATTGTATAATTTCGTTTGTATTTTATACAATATTTACAAAAAGGTGGATTATTTTATGGAAGAACGAGAAAAATTAAAATCCCGTCTGGGATTCATTCTCCTGTCAGCCGGATGTGCGATCGGAATCGGAAACGTATGGAAGTTTCCATACACTGCCGGACAGGGCGGAGGCGGTGCCTTTGTGCTGTTTTATCTGTTGTTTCTGATTATTCTCGGACTCCCGATCATGACGATGGAATTTGCGGTTGGACGTGCCAGCCAGAAAAGTCCGGTCAAAGCCTACCAGGCACTGGAAAAACCCGGACAGAAATGGCATATCCACGGGATTATCACATTGATCGGCTGCTATCTTCTTATGATGTTTTATACAACGGTCACCGGCTGGATGCTTCATTATTTTTATATGACGGTCACCGGACAGTTTCAGGGACTGGATGCCGACGGTGTATCCGGACAGTTTACCACAATGCTGAGCAAACCTCTGACCATGGGCTTCTGGATGGTGGTAGTTGTTTGCGCCGGCGTATTTGTCTGCTCCCGTGGACTGCAGAACGGTCTGGAAAAAGTAACAAAGGTCATGATGACTTCTTTGCTTATCATCATGATCATTCTGGCGGTCAACAGCTTTTTTATGGATGGTGCAAAAGAAGGCCTTGCCTTTTATCTGATCCCGGACTTTGAACGGATGAAACAGATCGGTATTGCAAAAACCATTACGGGTGCCATGAACCAGGCATTTTTCACGTTAAGCCTTGGAATCGGCGCGATGGCAATTTTGGGAAGTTATATCGGAAAGGAACGCTCTCTGCTTGGTGAATCGGTAAATATTGCCATTCTGGATACGTTTGTTGCTATCACCTCCGGACTTATCATTTTTCCGGCATGCTTTACGTTCCATGTTGACCAGACTTCCGGACCAAGCCTGATTTTTATCACCCTGCCGAATATTTTTAACCATATTCCGCTTGGCAGACTCTGGGGAAGCCTGTTCTTTTTGTTTATGTTTTTTGCAGCGTTTTCCACAATCCTGGCAGTATTTGAGAACATTATCTCCTGCGGTATGGAACTGACCGGATGCAGCCGCCAGAAATCCTGTGCCGTTAATCTGGTACTGATCATTGTACTCTCCCTGCCATGTGTACTCGGATACAATGTATGGAACTGGAAAGGTTTTTCAATCTTTGGCGGGTCTGTGCTTGACCTGGAAGATTTTCTGGTAAGCAACCTGTTCCTGCCTCTCGGTTCCCTGGTATATCTGCTGTTTTGCACAAGCCGCTACGGCTGGGGCTGGAAAAACTACACAACCGAAGCCAATACCGGAAAAGGATTAAAAATTAAAAACTGGATGCGCGGCTACATTACCTATATTCTGCCGCTGATTGTGCTTTTTATCTTTGGATTTGGCATTTATGATAAATTTTTTACAAACTAAGGAGGATTTCTTATGTATCACGCAAATGAATCACGTTACGAAACCATGAAATACCACCGCTGCGGCGACAGCGGACTGATGCTGCCGGAAGTATCTTTGGGCTTCTGGCACAATTTCGGAGATACCGGTGTTTATGAAAATATGAGACAGATGTGCTTTACGGCATTTGACCACGGGATCACACATTTTGATCTGGCAAACAACTATGGGCCGCAGCCGGGCAGTGCGGAGGAAAATCTCGGAAAGATCCTTCGGGAAGAATTTTCTTCCTACCGCGATGAACTGATCATCAGTTCCAAAGCCGGTTTTGACATGTGGCCAGGGCCTTATGGAAACTGGGGCAGCCGCAAGTACCTGATCGCCAGCCTTGACCAGAGCTTAAAACGGCTCGGTCTGGACTATGTAGATATTTTCTATCACCACCGCATGGACCCGGATACACCGCTGGAGGAAACCATGGGTGCACTCGACCAGATCGTGCGCAGCGGAAAAGCACTGTATGTCGGTCTGTCCAACTACGACGGGGAAACGATGAAACGCGCGGCTGCCATCTTAGAAGATCTGCACTGCCCGTTTATTATCAACCAGAATTCCTACAATATCTTTAACCGTACCATTGAAGAAAACGGTTTAAAACAGGCCGCAGCAGATGGGAAGAAAGGAATTATTTCTTTCAGCCCGCTCGCGCAGGGTATGCTGACCGACCGCTATCTAAACGGTATTCCAAAAGACAGCCGTGTCAACACGGACGGACGTTTCCTGCATGCGGATCAGTTTGATGAAAAGCGGATGGCAAGTATCCGGAGCCTGAATGAGATTGCGGCTGCCCGTGGTGAAAGCCTCGCACAGATGGCACTCAAATGGGTGATCCGGGACGGTGTGGTTACTTCCGTTCTGATCGGAGCTTCCCGCCCGGCACAGATTCTTGAAAATCTGAAAGTTCTGGACAGCGCACCGTTTTCTGCGGAAGAATTGGAAAAAATTGATCAGTGTGCACTTTCTCTCTAGATAAAACAAAAACCCCGGATATTTATTTCCGGGGTTTTGTCTTTTCCTGCATCTGCTATTTGACTTTGACTTTTAATTTTAAAACTTTGGTCTTTCCATTGTTTAAGGTTACTGTCACGCGAATGGACGCAGTTCCTTTTTTGTTCGATTTTATGGTACCCTTCTTGTTTACAGATGCAATTTTTTTGTTATTGCTCTGATAAGAAATGCTTTTTACATTGTCCATATTTAAGGTGGCTGCCAGAGAAACCTTCTTTTGTTTTCCCTTCTTCACCTGAACGGTTTTATTCTTCAATGTAACCGTTTTTAATATTTTCGTTGTGACCTGATCCATATCTTTCTGATCCATAAGGACGTAATTCTTATTGGAATCTGCTGAAAAATTCACATTTCCGGCTTTTGTAACCGTATAACTCTTGTCGTTTACAAGGACGTAGGCACCTGTCTTTTGATCTTTTGCGCACACATACAGCTTGTTTCCGGTCTGTATGTCTGCTGTATTTACGGTCAGTGTATAGCTTACGTGGCCAGCCGGATCGGTGACCCGGATCGTCACATCTGTGTGTTTTCCATTATTTTCTTCCATGGTTTGTTTTATCAGATCAGCGGTCACCGTTGTTTTGATGGCTTTATTTTTCCGGGTTCCGGTAACGGTCACGGTTGGTGTATTTTGTCCGGCCGCGTTTCCATCGGACGGTGTTTCTGTACCAGCTGTATTTCCGTTAGACGGTGTTTCTGCATCGGTTTTGTTTCCGTTGGATGGTGTTCCCCCTCCGGTTGTGTCACCACTCGAAGTATTTCCGCCACCAGAACTTCCTCCGGAAGATGAGCCGCCTCCAGTTGCTCCACCACCTCCGGAAGATGAGCCGCCTCCGGTTGCTCCACCGCCTCCGGAAGATGAGCCGCCTCCGGTTGCTCCACCGCCTCCGGAAGATGAGCCGCCTCCGGAAGATGAGCCGCCTCCGGTTGTTCCACTTCCTCCGGTGGAACTGTCCTCTTTGATTGTAACGGTCGCGGCTTCACTTGTCACTGTTTCGTAATAAGTCTGTCCATCCTTATCATCCGGCTCATATACTGCCTTAAACTGATAAGAACCGCCACGTTTTAAGCCTGATACAACCGTATCGGCTTCCCCATATACGAGTTTTTCCTGTGCCTTTATTATGGTTCCGTCCTGATAAAAAGAAATCGAACCAAGCGGAATACTGCCATTTCGGACTCCATCTACCTTTGCATACAGATGTACGGAATTACCGTTTTCTGTCTCTGCCGTAAGACGAATCGATGGTTTCGCCGCTGTAATGGTAAAGGTTCCGACTTTTTCCTCTATCACATCGTACTGGTTTCCATCCACTTTAAACCAGACATCATAACTGCCCGGCTGCACCGGAACAACATTTTTCCCATCCTGCCGATAGAAAACTTCAGGCTTTACCTGCGAATCTACCGTCTTTCCGTTGTCCGTTCGGACTACATTTACCGTGGAAACAAAGCAGCTCTGTTTCAGCCCTGTGTATGCAGCTGTCTGCTGGATGGTATCATACTGCATCTTTACGGCAATTGGATTTACTGTCACGGTTTTGTTTGCCTGGGAAGGAAGTGCCCTATCATTTTCATTCGTTGCTCCTGCATAAGAAACTGTAATTGCATTTTCTCCCATATGAAATCCGTTTGCCTCTGAAACCGAAATCTTTATGGCTGCCACTCCGTTTTGAAGCGTGATGCCGGATACTTCATAAGGGGTCTGGTTAATGTATACCGAAAAACCAGCAGACGGCACGTTCTTTCCCTGTAAGTTGCTATCTGTATAGACTGTCTGCACGGTAAGATTCAGTTCATCCTGCATGGACACGGCCGATGGTAATCCATTTATCGTAGTGGTTGTTTCCTTTGAAGTAACCGTCGAACCGGATGTATCCGGATCTTTGTTTACAATCAGAATTACGTTCTGTTCGATCTGTTCATCTGCTGAAAATGGACGGATTGTGATATAGTAGGTTCCTTCTTTTACCGTAGAACTCTCAGCCGTGCGATAGCACATGGGTGTGATCGCATTCTTCTCTATTCCCGTTTCGAACATCAAATTAAAATTCGGAATACAAATAAAACTACCTTCATCATTCGTAACCGTCTCTGAAGAAAGTGTTTTCCCGTTAAATGTTACTTCATATTCCATCGGAACAACCCCTAGATCCCGATCATACTCATCCGTTTGCTCCAGCCAGGCTACCTCTGCCAGATATGGTTTTGGATCCTTATTTTTATACTCACCGACTTTTGAAATCTCCGAAACCGTTGTAGTAATTACCGGATTTTTTATGGTCATATTTTTTACCGCAACCGGTTTATCCCCTGACAACTCACTGGTTTTCCAGATTTCTCCGTTTCCAGACGATGTCCGTTCCAGTGTCATCCCTGCCTGTCCGTCTGTCGGTGTAAAAGAAACCGCCGTATCCGCAGCCCTTCCAAGTTCCAGATAGGTGTGACCATACTCCGCAATTCCGGATTTTCCATTTCTTCCATTCAGGGTTTCAAATGTAAGTGCACCCGTAATGGTATCTGTAACATTCAGCTTCTGTTCTTTTCCTAAGATCAGTCGGTTTCCTGCTGAATCCACACTCACAATCGAATGTACCTGTGGAATTTCCATCTGGGAAAGATCAATCGCACTTGCCCCTTCCAGCCTGACCGTACAGCTGTCCAACGCTGCCGGTGCAAATGTTCCACCGCCCTTTACTGTGAGGTTTCCTACTTTGCTTATACCTGGAATTCCGGTATAGGACTGGTCTGTATCTATGGTCAGAAATGTCTTCCCTGCGTGATTTTCAGATACTCCGTACACCTGTTTCGTATCGGAACCGGTAAGTGAAATTTCCACATCGCCGGAAACCGTATATTGTCCATCCGCTGCCGGTGGATCCGGCTCCTGCGTGGAAAACCAGTCATCCTGATTTACATATGGTTCAATGGCACCGGATGCATAGATTTCCCCATTTTGCGTACCGGAAACGTGCGCAAGCACGATCTGTGTCTTACCGTCATATGTTCCGTTCATGGAACCGGCATAAATATTCCCCAGATTGGTACCACCACCCGTAATCAGAATCTGTGCCTCTGATCCCGGATGATTCCCCATATTCTTTCCATTCTCATAAAGGGATCCGCCAAAGATATCTACATAGCGGAATCCGCTGTCGCACGTAACATTCTCAAGAACAAGTTTATGCCCATTTGCAAAAATTGCATCGTGCAGACGATTGGAAAACCGCAGCGTAATGTTTTTAAATGTCACATCCGTATTCAGGATAAATCCCCCCTTACGGTTGGAAAAAGTATTTCCATTTCCATTGACGGTCACGCTTTTATCAAAAATAAACGGTTCCGCAGCCTCGGCATTTAAAAAAGCACCACTTCCCAAAATTGAGATTTCATCCCCATTGCCGGCAGCCGCATAGGCATCCTCAAATAAATTGTAGGGATTTCCATAGCTTCCATCTCCGGAATGGGTAGAATTTCCATCTTTAAATTCCGTATAGATCGTTCTTGCCGCTGTCTGCACAGCCTCCTGCGCCTTTACCGGCACGACAGGCTGCACGGTAATACACATGGTGAGCACGATAAAAAATGCCCATAGACGTTTTGCTACATTGTCTGGTTTCATCTGCTTGTTCTTTTTCATCCATTTCTCCTGATAATAAGAACAGGGGGATGAGTCAAAAACTCATTCCCCTGTCACTTCATTGATAGTCTCTACCATCATCCTAACATGGTTTCCAATCATCGTCAACAAATTTATGACCTGTTTTTATACCTATATCATCTGCTGATTTTATATTTTATTATTTCTATCTGTTCTATCTGTGTGATATCAATCTTCTGATTAAAAATATAACGAGCCCCACAATATTTCATTTCACTTGCAGATGCATAGCCATCTCCAAGCTCTTCAAGATCTGTACCATCCATGAAAGGATGTTTCTTTTTTTCAGCTCCTTTTCTATCATCGGTAAGAGGTAACTCTCCTATGGAATATTGCTTTCCGTCTTTTGTTGTTGCAACTACATGATAAAAACACCCTTTTTCTCTCCAGTCATTGACGGGACAAATACTAACCGTATAAGGTGTAATTTCAACAGGGATTGTTTTTTTTGTTTTCTTAACATCCGCTTTTAACATCTTCTCCTTCATTGGAACAACTTTTCCCTTAACCAAAACATTTTTTAATGGCGTATTTGAATTATCCGGTGATTGAAATCCCTTATATACTTTCGGATTTTTCCACGCAGTATCATCGGAATAAAAGCCGCACACATTGATCTGAATACCATCACCTGTATCTATTACGTCCACCTTACTGGTAGTATCTAACCCACCTAACCAATAATTTGTTCCTTCCAAAGATTTTACGTTCGGAAGGAACACCTTTGCACGCATAACCTTCGTATTTGAAGCAACCTGAATTGATGATATGATTATCTTTTGTTCTTTTCTGCCATCATCTTCTCTACTGTTTGATTTTGCATCAGAATTTTTTCCACACGCACACAGACAATATAGCATTGTAAAAATTAATAAGTACAGACTGATTCTCTTCATTCATAATCCTCCAATTTCTTTTTCTTTAAAACACTAAGGATTAATATGCTTCCTATCACTATAATTCCAATGCCAGCCACATATTTCATCGAACTTCTGCTCTGTACTCCAGCTCCT
>ERZ773162.1851-NODE-1851-length-15323-cov-2.837372_pt1 | contig 15323 bp, 14 predicted proteins | sample MGYA00511113_ERZ773162 | MGnify/ENA primary metagenome ERZ773162 (study PRJEB29015, sample SAMEA2737807) | human gut metagenome | biome: human gut; feature: human-associated habitat; material: faeces | place: China | collected 2012 ... | reverse complement strand
CAAACCGGTCAAAATTTTTATATATTTCCCTTTCCTTTTCCAGATCAAGATTAACTTTCTCTGCCCAATATTTGTAATCAATATGAATCCATTGTATTTTTTTTATCTTTGTTAACTGGGATACCTTTTCTTTAAATTGAGAATTTTCAAATGGTACTATTACATAGTCAAATGCTTTATAATCTTCTTTTTCAAGAATTTCTACCCTTTTATTCAAATACCTTAATGTTTCTTTATTTACTTTTACAGGAGAAAAAATTGACACTTTTATATCATTTTCACACCAGGTATTTGCTATATTAAATGTAACAAAATGCGCACCACCCCTGTAATTAATATCATCCATTACAATCAGTACTTTTTTCATTTTCCCTCCTACCTTTCATTTTTTACCGGGAATTTTTCTTATTGTATAGTTTATCTATAATACTAATACCCATATACAATATACCGTATATAAGTAACCATGCTGCTCCAAATGATAGTATTTGCCAACCAATATTAGTAGTTCTAGGAACTTCTATAGAATACACTACGTTATCTCCATCTTTATCATACAAATCTATAGTCTCATTAACCCCATTAGTACTATCGACACCAACAATTCCAGACCACTCATGTTTAATAAATCCAATTTGTATAACTCTCGCTTTTCTAAAAGAAAACTCTAAAAAGGACTCTCTATCTTTTGGAACTGCATATAAATATTCCGTGTTCTTATCATAAGTCCACACATCATCATGCCAGACTGTACTTAAATCCACATTTTCATCATCTGCAGTTATTTCCGAAATCCAGATTTCTGTCCCTTGCGAATTTTCATTTTTCTCTCCTGTAGCAGTAATATGAATAGTAATTTCATCTTGCGGGAATGTTATTAACATATTGTCTTTACAAATCCAAGATATACAACCAGATGCAAAAATCAGCAATATTATCATACCAATACTATATGTTTTTTTCATTCTAAAAATCAAATGAATAATAACTGACAACATAAGGATAAAATATAAAAACACAAATAGAAATTGCCCTTTTCCCTCAATATAATTATTTGCCAAAAATATTTCTGCTCCATAAAAGGCAAGAAACATAACTATAAAAATATTCACTATAGATTTTAGTTGTCTCATTAATTCACCATCTTTCCACCTATACTATTTAATCAACTTTTCAATTTTTTCTAATGATTCAAGATTATGAGTTTTATATTCCATTCCAAACTGCGTTTTATTAGTCTTTTGTAATAATTCCAACTCTGGAAGGTTTAACGGCGAATATAACTCACTATTCTCATATCTACTTATTTGCTCCGCTATACCACCGACTCTCGGTGCAATCACTCCAATCCCCAACACCATAGCCTCATCTATCGTAACTGGAGTTCCTTCATACTTAGAAACCAATACTAGTGTATCGCACTTAGACATCACTGGATACGGATTATTTAAATGCCCCAAAAACTGAACCTGATTCTCCACGTCCAGTTCCCGACTTCTCTTTTCCATTTCTATTCGCTGAGGACCGTCTCCAATAATATACCACATAAACGATATATTTCTTTTCTTTAACTGGCTTGCCAGTTCCAATACCTTGTCTATTCGTTTTTCTCTATCAATTCTAGCTACAGTCACCAGATTAAGGTTTTCTGGATTTATCATCACCGGGCAGATTTCTGCAGCCAATTTAATAACCCGATCTCCGTCAATCAAATTAGGGATAACTACTATCTTATTTGCCAGTTCAGGAAATTTTTCTGCCATTCCCTTTCTGCAATGTTCAGACAGAACCACAATATAATCAAATTTAAAATAAAAGAATCTTTTTTAGTAACTGCCCTACTCCATTCAGAAAACTGACTCCATCGGGCATAATCTGTATGAATCCATTGAATCTTTTTTGGATGACTCAATTCTGAGACCAATCTCCGTAATTTTGAAGCCTCACTAACAACTATAACTGTATCAAACTGCTCCATGAGCGGTTTCAACTTTTTCTTAATCTGCCACTCAAAATAAGCATCCCCAAAGCCACAGCGAAGACTAATTGCGTACAATATACGAGAAATTTTTTGTAAAACAGAATAATTTTTGCTTTGTAATGCCTGTTTAAACGAAGCTGCATAAATTTCTGTGATTCCCCAAATGTACGGCTCCAACACATGAGCATCCCCCAAAAAATCCAAGGACTCCTTTGGCCTAGCCAATGACAAAAGGTAGATATCATACTCCTGTTGCAGTTGTTTCATCTGCAGTAGCGTAACAGCTTTTGCACCGCTATTATAGTTGATATCATCAATAATATATAACAATTTCTTCATATACTTATCTCTCCAACAGATCTTCAAACTCCAATATTCCCAAATTTTGAGTATTATCCAATATCAAATTTTTCTTAATCTTATTTTGAAGTTCCAAATCGTTTAAAAACTCCTCAATCTCCTCTGCAATTTCCTCAACTTGAAATGATGTAATAATTCCTGTTTCTCCATTAACAATCTGCTCCTGTGCCCCAGAAGTATTCGTTGCAATCACCGGAACTCCCAGTAATTTAGCCTCAGATATAACAAGTGACCACGACTCATGATCAGACAATACCATAACAGCCTTTGCCCGTTTCATATATTTATATGGATTATCATCTGCACCGCACAAAATAAAATCATCCTTTAATTGATACTTCTCTAAAAGCTCAGATACTTCTCCATATACATTTTTATCTACCGTAGAGCCAATACAAATCCATTTAATCGGAATTTTTTTCTTCTTCAAAATCCTCATAACTTCGATTTGTCTTGGATAATTCTTCTCTACTCTCAGATTTCCAACACTTAATAAAAAGGAATCGTTCGCCTGAGGTAAAGTAACATCTTCTGCAGCGCGAGATAAAATATTTTGCCTATTTAGAATATTATGTACAACTATAGATTTTTCTGTCATCTGAGGACAACGATGAATGGAACTCTGCCGCGATTTCTCAGAAGCGAAGATATATCCCGTAATTCTTGAATCATATTTCACCAGTTCTTCTTTGTTTACAAAATCTGCTTTGTCTAAATCAATATGAATCCACACATATTTTTTCACAGCATTTACTTTTTTTACCAAAAAGGCTGGTGACAGCCATTCTCCAAAAGAAATCGCCACATCATATTTTCGATTCTTTACAAAATCGACTGCTGATTTAACATAGGTCTCGGTATGAAAAAGGCGGCGGTATATTTTTCCGGCCAACTGCTCTAACTTTACTCCATTCCCCCGATTCTTTACTGCATCAAAAACATGGATCCACTCCGGCACTTCCCCCATAAGAGAAGTTGCATCCTGGTATTCTATTTGATTTAGTACCAAAAAATCCACTTCATATTTCTGTGAATCCAGACAATGGAACAGATTCAGCAAAGATGTTTCTGCTCCACCTTTATAAAACTGTGTAATTACAAATAAAATTTTTTTCTTCATCTATACTCTCTTATATTTTTTCATACGCAGAACATACTGTCTCAGTATCTCCAAACATCACTACCTCACCATGATCCAACCACAATACCTTATTACAGATATCTCTCACCTGGTTGACAGAATGGGAAACAAACAGTACTGTCGTTCCCGAATTGATAATCTCTTTCGTTCTGGCAAAGCTCTTTTCCTGAAACTTAAAATCACCTACCGCTAATACCTCATCTAGTATAAGAATATCCGGAATATTCATAGTAGCAATTGCAAACCCCAGACGCGCCTTCATTCCTGATGAAAAATTCTTTAAAGCTGTGTTTGTAAATCCTTCCAATTCTGCAAATTTAATAATATCATCATATCTGGACATCATATATTCTTTTGAATATCCTAAAATAGAACCATTTAATAAAATATTTTCTTCTGCTGATAAATCATCATCAAAACCAGCGCCAAGCTCAATTAATGGGGCTATACTTCCCATGGTTGCTACGTGACCTTTTGTTGGCTTTAGTACTCCTGCAATTACTTTTAAGAGAGTACTCTTACCTGAGCCATTTAATCCGACAATTCCTAATGAGTCTCCTTTTTTTAATTCAAAAGATACATTTTTCAAAGCCCAAAATTCATGAAACATCAGTTCATGTTTTAACATTTTTATGATGTATTCTTTAATATTGTCAACTTTTTCCTGACTCATATTAAACATCATCGATACATCTTCTACTTTTACAACCGTGTTCTCCATCTCAGTTCCTCTTAGATATATAAAATAAAGTTATCCTGTTTTTTATAAAAAGCTACCTATTTTTGTATGTATTAAAGCATTAACAACAAAAACAAACGAATACATGAAACTAATCAAGCAATCACTTATCATTACCTTTTCACTATCGCGACTCCACTCATGTGAGCGTATATAAAACTCAAACTATGGAACACAGAATTAAAGAACTGGACTATCTGAAAAGCATCTTTATCCTCCTAATGATCGTTTTCCATCTGGTATACATTAGCGATAAGTATCCTTATATAAAGCAAATCGTATATACATTCCATATGTCCGCTTTCTTAATCATATCCGGTTATCTGGATAATGTTCAGAAAGACATCAGAAGTTTTGTAAGGAAACTATTCTGGATTTTTGTTCCATACATGTGCATGGAGGCAGGCTACGTAATTATGTCACATATCTTACCGGTCAGGGAAAGTATACCAGAAGTTACTCCAATTATATTATTACACAAGATATTTATAAAACCATTAGGTCCCTACTGGTATCTTCACACCTTGATTATTTGCAGTCTCCTACATTATCTGGCCTTCCGTTATACTCACATGAAAACAATATCACAGTTGATATTGCTTGGCCTTGGTTTATTTGCTACCGCATACTGGGGTGGACTCATAGTATTTGCCAATGCCATTTATTTCCTTGCAGGAATCATTATCAAACAAAGTAAATTACCATTCACTCAAATCTTTCAACCCTCTTTTTTAGCCCTTATTCCTATTATGTTACTATGCTACTTCCCTAACAATCTGGACAGAGGTACATTAGCAGGCATTGCAATTACTTATCTGGTCATCATTATATCATTATATGCGCACAACTATCTGCCTAAAGATATCAAAGAATACTCTTATTTTATAGGCAGGAACACTCTTGTCATATTCCTGTTCTCCCCCATTTTTACAATTTTATGCAAGCTTTTCCTACCCTTCCTATTCTTTGATTCCACCGGAATGCTTTTCATGGTGATATCTGTCATTGTTACCATAAATGGATGCATAGCGATAGCATGGAGCATGGATAAACTGCACTTTTCCCGTTTCTTTTTTGGACAAGACAACATATTAAATTAACAGTCGCATAAACCCGATAGAATCTAAAAAACAAACTTAATATAAATATCATGCAAGAACGACAGAAAAACAGAAGATTATATTTTGAGGAACTTTCCATAACAAGCAGGAAATATTACATCCCATATATATCAAAATACAAAAAGATTAAAAAGGGAATGAATATTTTAGAAATAGGGTGCGGAGATGGAGGTAATTTATTACCTTTCACCGAACTGGGATGCAACACGACAGGAGTCGACTTATCAGCAGGAAGAATAAAAGATGCCATCCTGTTTTTTGAAGAAAGACAAATAAAAGGGAATTTCATTGCCTCGGATATTTTCAAATTGAAAGGACTTGAACATAAATTCGACTTAATCATTTGTCACGATGTTATAGAACATATAAAGGACAAAGCGACATTCTTATCAAATCTTCCCAAATACATTAATCCTGAAGGGATTATCTTTATGTCATTTCCCGCGTGGCAAATGCCTTTTGGAGGACATCAGCAGATATGCAAAAGCAAAATAATTTCCCACTTCCCTTTCATTCATTTACTGCCAGCACCTATATATAAAGGCATTTTGAAGTTTAGCGGTGAGAGCACCGGTTGTATTGAAGAACTTCTCTCTATAAAGGAAACTAAAACCTCAATAGAATTATTTGAAAAATTAGTGCATGAGAAACACATTACAATTATAGATAGGCAACTGTTCTTCATAAATCCTCATTATGAAATAAAATTCCGATTAAAACCCCGGAGACTATATGCCATAATTGCCGGCATTCCATATCTGAGAAACTTCTTTACTACCTCATGTTTCTATACTCTAAAATGAAATTCTCCGTATTACTCATTCAAAGTAAACTGCCAGGCGCAACAGCAGCTATTATCGGTAATATCCGGATAGCAGCTAAGACATTCGCAAGTAATGCGTTCATCTATTGTTTTAGCAAAACCGCTATATTCAATTATACCTACCGATTTACAAGGATGATACTCCATCTGTTTTCGTTTGCGGGCTGTTTGCACATGACATTCAAGCGTGCGATACACCAAAGTTTTATTGTCTTTCCCCAGAATAATCTCATCATTATTTATATTCGCATAAAAACGTAGCTGCAAGGCTTTTGCCAAGCCCTCCAGTCCTGCATGTTCCGGCAATCCGAGGAATTGTTTTATTCTTCTCGCCTCTGTTATCGTGAAAGACTTCCATGCTTCCCTATCGTGATGCATGGCTTCATCCATTCCAAATTTCCGTTCTATTGATTGAAACCACACGCCATCCATAGCCAACCAATTTTTGGAATAGGCTTCGATGAGTTTTATCAGTTCTTCTTTAGTGAGGGAACTTAAAAAGTTGTTTTGTTTCATTGCAAAAAGATTCGTATAAATAACTATACAAAATGGTTGAATAACAATACTGAATTATCAGACCAAGCATGCAAATGTATGAAATTAATCTAAAAGTTAAAGAGTATTGCCTTTATACTTTGTGGAGACATATTCAGAAGCATTATTAAGATTCATTGTTAATTAGTGAATGTCAATGCTGTAACATCTCAATTATTGTCGGAGATTTTAAAATAACAATTTTGCGATTATCATCAGTAAGTGCAGAGTCCCAGAACAATAAATTGTCAGATAATAAGTGTAAACAACGACAAGTAACACGAAAGTCGAAAAAACGAATTTCACTCTTCAACTTCAACAAAAGTTTATTACCTTTGTATGCTAAATAACACTAACGACTAAAACAACACGCGTATGAAATGGCCTGAACCGCTACTACTAATCATTCTCTTACCACTTTACTTCCTCTCCTGTGACAGTAAACCTTATCCTCAGGTCTTACAACTTGCTGATTCTCTCGCAAATACTTGTCCGGACAGTGCTATCGTATTGTTAGAACAATTCAAAGACAGTACACATCAAGAATCTAAAGAGGCACAAATGTATTATCAGCTACTGACCATAAAGGCCAGAGACAAAGCGTATATTACACATACCTCCGATAGCTTGATACTGGAAGTACTGCACTATTATGAAAAGAGGAAAGATAAAAAACACCTACCAGAAGCATATTATTATGCCGGACGGATATATAGAGATTTGGGAGATGCACCGCAGGCGCTGGAATATTTCTTCAAAGCTATTGATGCATCAAATGCTTGCATGAACTATAGATTAACAAGTCGCATCTATAGTCAAATAGGAACCCTTTATCTTTATCAAGAAGTATATGATAAAGCACACGATGTATTCGTCAAAGCATATCAATATGATATCTTGGCAAAGGATAGCATCAGTATTACTTACAGCTTACGAGATATCGGCCGGACGTTTAGCACACTGAACAAGGTGGACAGTGCAATATATTACTACGAAAAGGCAGATAAATTAGCTGACAAAATAAAGAACATAAATCTGAAAAGAATCGTCAACAGTGAACTATCTGAATATTACACTAAACTGGGGATGTATCAAAAAGCTTATCAAAGCATGCAAATTGCCTTTGAGCAGATCAACACTATCAATTTAGCTCCCCGTTATTGTACGGCAGCGCGTTATTACTACCATACAAATCAATTAGACTCAGCTACTTATTATTACACCCAATTGTCACTCATGAACCGATATAGCTACAAGGCAGAAGGCTATCAGGGATTGGGCTACATTGCACGTCTAAAAGGAGAATATAAAAAAGCATTAGAGTATTTAGACAAAGATTTAGCATATACAGATTCTGCGAGAAATATTATTCAGACAGAAACAGTACGCAAAATAAACTCATTATACAATTACCAATTAAAAGAAAAAGAAAACAACCGATTGAAAGACATGGCTAATAACCAGAAGATATGGAATATTATTTTCATCTCCTTTCTCATCTCTCTTATACTAATCTTTGCTGTTTATTGGCAATATCATAAGAGAAAAAAACAAGAAGAATTAGCCCAACAAAGGAGAATAAAAAGAATGCAAGAAGAACAATATAACCAAAGTTTGGCATGCATTGAGGAAAACAGGAGGCAAATAAAAAAACTGGAACAATCGCTACAGAGTGCAGAAAGCATAAAAAGTTCATTAAATCAAGATTTACTCAATCTCCAGAAAAAGCTCATTGAAAAAAGCAATGAGCAAATTATAGCTAAACAAGAATTTCGTGAACAAGGTATCTCTATTTTAAAGAAATCACCAATATACCACAAATTTCTAGAGGCGGAACAAGGGATAAAAATTAAAAAAGAAGACTGGCAAGAACTGACTCATAGCATAAATGAAGCCTATACAGATTTCACGCTACGTCTACTTGATCTCTATCCAATGAAGACAATAGAGATGCAAGTTTGCCTACTCATAAAAATAGGAGTACCTCCTACCCAAATTGCATATATAACCTCACATACCAAGCAAGCCATTACATCCATACGAAAAAGGTTATACAAGAAGGCTTTCAATATGGATGGAAGCCCCGAAGATTGGGATATTTTCATTAGCTCAATGTAGTCAGAAGCGTACTTGTTGCGTACTATTATTATTGAGTACCTGTAAAATGCGTACTTATTGCGTACTTTATTATCGCATGATTCTTACACAAAGTCCCTACATTTGTAAAAACTCAAAAATTATAAAGTAAACGTCAATCTATACAAACTTTATAAACACCCTAATTATGATGAAACTATCGCATTTCTTTTTCCTGATATTAATACCGGTTCTGTATTCTTGCTCATCCGATGAACATTATCTTGATTTCACCATTGAAACACAAGATATAAAAATAGCAAAAGCATTTTGGGGAAGAATAAAAATATTAAGCGGTAATATGGATTATAGTATAAATAACTTGAACTCTAATATAGCTGAAGCATATATCTATGAAGACGGGGAATATGGCAACATAGTCATAAAACCGATTCAGAAAGGTAAAGCAACTATTGAAATAACAGATAACATTTGCCACACTAGTATTATTATAAAAGCAGAAGTTGTAGACAATGAAATCGGAACCATCATACGTGAAAGCAATCACCCTTTATTGAAAGAAGGCGGCTTTTTATGGTTCAAGGAGGATGAAAAGCGCTCATTTCGCATAACCGTTCAAGATGTGGACATTGCAAAAGGGCTATATTCAATATACAAATTCGAGAAGAAATACTACCTCTCACTCGCCTATAAGAACGATGATGGCAATGAGGCTACGGAAGTTTATGATATAGGAGAAAGCGACTATGTAGCGTTGTATATGTTGGACACTGTTTTAAACTTAGGTTTATTCGAAACAACAAGATCGGCTCCTCCTCCTAAGGCTCACTGGCTGAGAATGAAAGGGATTAACAACGAATATAACATCAATTGCATAGCTTCTACCGATGAAGGATATGACATAGAAGGGGAAACTCGATGAAGCACCCAATTTATCGCTTTTTATCACTGTCAATATAAAAATTAAAATATGAGACTGAACTACACTTTATTTGGGGTACTGTTACTGCTTTGGAGTGGATGTGATTTTTCGGAACCGGAACCAGAAATCGAACCGCCGACTGTAGTAGAGAAAGATCCTGTTGATATAAAAGTATTTATAGAAACAGTAACGAACGATAAAACCTATGATTACATAGACTTATTGGGCAGAGGATTTGACTGTAAAAAGAGTACCATAAAGGGATATATAAATGTAAAAGGCAAAGTTATTGATGTAGAACGTCTGTTAGCAGGTGACGGATATGATTATGTAAAGCAGGAACCAATTAAACTATACCCTTATTCTACAGTAGAAATATTTTTGCTTTACAATGGGGGAGGTTGGGTTATAAGTGAAAATCGAGACTTGAATAAATATATAGATAATATCTATTTAAATAGCCAAGTGGAAACAAAGATAGGGGATGATGTTCAGACAAACAATACCATATTTATGGTATATTTCTTTTGTGCGTTTTTCTTTTTGTGCTACCTTTGTTACGTGAAAAATGAATCTAATCAATTATGCGAACACGAAAAACTATGATGTTCATGGCAGCACTCTGTCTGCTATGTTGCGTGGCTTGTACGCCGCAAAAGGATACTCCTAAAAAGCTGAAAGTTCTCTCATGGAATGTGTGGCACGGTGGTCACTCTAAAACTTATCCGGGAAAAGGATGTGAAGGTACTGTCGGCATTCTCAAGAAAAGCGGGGCGGATGTGGTCTTGATGGTAGAGACATACGGCGCTGCTCCGATGGTGGCAGACTCACTGGGATATCAGTATCATTTAATCTCCGATAATTTATGTATCTACAGCCGTTATCCCATTGTTGAAAAGTATGCATTCCCCGATAGCATCGGTACTTTTAACTTTGGCGGAGTGAAGATTGATATGGATGGCACTCCGGTGCGCATCTTCGACACTTGGTTGCATTATTTGCCCGATATGCGCTTGGTTCCCACGGACAAGACGGAAGAAGAAATTCTGGCTTGGGAAACTGCCGGAACGAGGGATGACGAGATACGGAAGATTCTTTCCGTACTGAAACCGATGCTGGCGGAGGCCGATAGCATACCTGTCATCATGGGGGGAGACTTCAATGTACATTCGCATTTGGACTGGACGGAAGAGACGCGTAATTTGTATAATCACGGCGGGGCGGTCGTACGTTGGCCGGTTTCTGTTGCGATGGAAAAAGCCGGCTTTAAGGATAGTTTCCGCGAAATGAATCCTGATGCGGCGGCCAAGTTGGGAGTGACCTGGCTGACTGATGCGGACTCTTTGGAAACGGAATGCCGGGCAGACCGTATCGACTTTATCTATTACCGGGGAAAGACCATACAGGCCACTACTTCAGAGTGTTATGATAACAGTCTGGGAAAGACATTCACTTTTGAGGGAGAGGATTTCTTCTATCCTTCTGACCATGGATTTGTTTTGTCCGAATTTGTTTTGAAATAGATTGTATGATTATTCAATTAAATATATACTGATGAAAAAGACCTTTTTAATTTCCTGCCTGTTGGTTGCTTCTTTTCCTGTAATGGCAGCATACACCGGACATGTTTATGTAGACAAGAATAAGAACGGTGTGTTTGATAAGGGAGAGAAACCGATGTCCGGCGTCAAGGTTTCTGACGGATTGAATGTTGTGGAAACAGCTGCTGACGGTAGTTTTACGCTTCCCGGTCATGCCGGGGAACGTTTTATTTTTATTACTACTCCTTCCGGCTATAAGACTTATAACCGCCATTATCATAAAATAGAAGATAAGCAGGCTTCTTACGACTTTGGGTTGATGCCTTATGACGGAGGTTTGGGTAAGGATGGCTCCCATAAATATATCCATATTGCCGATACAGAGATTTTCAATACCAAGAATCATGATGAATGGGTAAATAATGTACGTGACTATGCAGCGAATGAGCATGCCGCTTTTATCATTCATACCGGCGATATCTGTTATGAGAAAGGGCTGAAAGAGCATATCAAACTGATGAATACGGAGAATATGGACTGCCCTGTCTTCTATTGTATCGGAAACCATGACCTTGTCAAAGGTAAATACGGCGAAGAGCTTTTTGAAAATATCTACGGCCCTGTTTATTATTCGTTTGACGCCGGACGTGTGCATTATATTGTCACTCCGATGGCAGGCGGTGACCATGCTCCCGGTTATACCCGTGAGGATGTTTATCTTTGGCTGAAAAACGACCTTGCCCATGTAAAACCCGGGACACCTATTATGGTGTTTAATCATGACTTGCTGACTTATGATGACGCTTTTGTTTTTAAAGGAGACAACGGAGGCAGCATTAACCTGAACGAGCATAACCTGAAAGCGTGGGTATATGGTCATTGGCATATTAATTATATGAAGAAGCAAGGAGATGTGTATAGTGTATCTACCGCTACATTGGATAAGGGCGGGATTGACCATTCTACCAGTGCTTTCCGTGTAATGCATGTGGATAAGAACGGTGATTTCACTTCCGAACTCCGTTATTCTTATTTGGATAAGAATATTTGTATAGCTTCTCCTGCCGGTACTGCCTTTGCCAATCGTGTTCCTGTTACAGTAAATGTTTATTCGTCTGCAACTCCGGTGAAAGAGGTGGTTTATAGTTGCCTGCAAGACGGAAAAGCCATACTCAAAAACAAGAAACTCGTTCAGGCTACCGACTGGACCTGGAATGGGGATATGCCTCTGTCTGCCAAGTATCAAGGCAAGGAACTGACCTTGCAGGTGACGGCTCGTTTTAATAATGGTGAGACCGCTTATGCCGAAAGTGCCTTTATTGTCCGACCGGAACAGGTAAAAGTGTCATTGGGTGCCGACTGGAATAACTTGTTGGGAACTTCTACACATGTCGCTCCGGTTTGTCCGCCTCTGGAAGCACCTCTGCAATTAGCCTGGACGAAGAATGTAGAAGCCAATATTTATATGACTTCTCCTTTGGTGCACAATGGTAAGGTATATATAGCTTCTGTTGACGAGAATCTGAAAGGTGAAGGTCATGTTTATGCTTTGGCCGGAGAAGACGGAGAAATACTGTGGAGCTATCCGGTTCGTAATTCCATAAAGAACACTATTGCAATAGACAAAGGTGTGGTTTTCGCTCAAGATGCGCAAGGTTGGCTGTATGCCATTGATGCAGAAACGGGAAAACTCTGTTGGGAAAAACAACTTCCTGTCAACGGCTTGCCGGCATTGATTGACGGCTTGGTAGCCAATGACGGTATTGTATATGCCGGAACCGGAAAAGGACTCGGTGCTTATGAAGCCCGTACCGGCAAACAGCTTTGGAAGAATGAAGATTGGGGACAGGGTGAAGGAACTACTACCACGCTGACACAAGGTAACGGACTTTTAATCGGTTCTGCACAGTGGCGTGCACTTTATGGAAATGATGCCAAGACAGGAAAGAAATTGTGGGAAGCCAGTGACAACGGCTTGCGTAATCGCGGTTCATCGGTTGCCATGCATGGTTCGTTGTTGTATCTTATCTCCAACCAATCTTTCTTTATTCTCGAAGCAGCTACCGGAAAGGTGATTGTACGCAAACCTTTGCCTTATAATGTAGATGTGACTTCCACTCCGTTACTTACCGACAAAGAGATTATTTTCGGTTCGGCAGAGAAGGGGCTGATTGCGCTGGATAATGAAACGCTGGAAGAAAAATGGGTTTGTCCGGTAGGAGCAGGATTGGTTTATACCAGTCCGTATATTCGCAAGGGTGCAGCTACAATTGAGACCAGCCCGGTGCTGGCAGGGAAGACCGTTTATGTGACTGCTTCCGACGGAGCGGTGTATGGTATCAATAAAGACGATGGAAAGATTATTTGGAAATATGCTACCGGAGCGCCTATTTTCGGCTCCGTCGCTGTTTCGGGTAATGCACTGATTGCAGCGGATTTTGGAGGAAATGTCTATACATTCTGTACCCGATAATCTTTCTTGCCAATTAGCTTGTTCAGAAGTCTTTATGTTATTGTTTTATTTGTAAATAGCTTATATATAATAGGTTATGTGGCGTATGGTGATGTTGTTCTCACTATACGCCCTTTTTATTGTCAATCTTGTTAAATAAGCATAAACTCCGTAGCCTGAATACCTTTATAACGAATCATTCTCTTATCTTTGTAGAATAACAAATAGAAAGGCCGTGAGGCCTGCTTAATAATTTCAAATGACATTTAAAGAATTAGATCTTATAGAGCCGATATTGAAGGCTTTAGAACAAACCGGCTATACAACGCCGACCCCCATTCAGGAACAAGCAATTCCGGTATTATTAAAAGGTAAAGATTTACTGGGATGTGCGCAGACAGGAACAGGAAAAACGGCAGCTTTTGCCATCCCCATTATCCAGAGACTTTATCAATCAGATAGTAAGAAAGGTATCAAGGCATTGATACTTACTCCCACGCGAGAACTGGCCATTCAGATAGGCGAGAGCTTTGATGCGTATGCCCGGTATACGCGCGTAAAGCATACGGTAATTTTTGGAGGAGTTCCTCCGAAACCACAAATAGATGCATTGAAAAGGGGAGTACAGGTATTGATTGCTACTCCGGGACGTTTGCTCGACTTGCAGGCGCAAGGATATATTTCCCTTAAAGGGCTCGATTATTTTGTGCTTGATGAAGCAGACCGTATGTTGGATATGGGCTTTATACATGATATAAAGCGCGTATTGAAACTGATTCCCGATAAGCGGCAGACACTTTTTTTCTCTGCAACCATGCCACCTGAGATAGAAAAATTGGCAAACTCTATTCTTACGTCTCCGGAAAAGGTGGAAGTGACTCCTGTTTCATCTACAGTGGATACCATTCAGCAAAGCGTTTACTTCGTAGAGAAAAACGAAAAAAAGGATTTGCTACTCTATTTGCTGAAAGATAAATCAATAGAGTCAGTACTGATTTTCACGCGTACTAAATATGGAGCGGATAAGTTGGCAAAGATACTGAATAAGAATAGTGTGGTGGCGGAAGCTATCCATGGAAACAAGTCGCAGAATGCGCGTCAGCGTGCATTGAATAATTTTAAGGACCGGTCAACCCGTGTACTGATTGCAACCGATATTGCTGCCAGAGGTATTGATGTTAATCTGCTTTCTCATGTTATTAATTATGAGTTGCCTAATATATCGGAAACGTATGTACATCGCATTGGCAGAACCGGACGTGCCGGACACGATGGGGTGGCTATCTCTTTTTGTGAATCGGAAGAGTTGGCTTATTTGAAAGATATACAAAAGTTAATCGGATTGGAAATACCTGTGGTGAAAGAGCATCCTTTTATTTCCACTTCCGGTGTGCTGCTTCGAAAAGAAAAGGCTGAAGAGATAAAAGAGAAGGCAAAGACAAATAAAGTATATCGCGGAAGCAAGAGTAACGGTGACTATTGGCGCAGAAAGAAACAGATGCAGAATAAGAAACCGGCGGCAGCTTCGGGAAGATAGTGTATTGATTATATTTTTTTTTAAACGGGGTGTGTCAAAACGTGGATAATGCTGTCGTTTAGTTCGTAGGGGCGA
>ERZ773162.1823-NODE-1823-length-15570-cov-5.020754_pt1 | contig 15570 bp, 11 predicted proteins | sample MGYA00511113_ERZ773162 | MGnify/ENA primary metagenome ERZ773162 (study PRJEB29015, sample SAMEA2737807) | human gut metagenome | biome: human gut; feature: human-associated habitat; material: faeces | place: China | collected 2012 ... | reverse complement strand
TTGCGGGAGCACGCAGTGCAGAGCAATTCGGTATCAGAGGGGTCAAAAGCTTTTGCCCCCAACATCATATGCATATCATTATATCAAAATTACATCAAAAATCAACTATGACTTCTAAATTTTCGCTGCCGGATGTTTGTTTTTTTGATGTAATTTTGATGGTTGAGTGGAATTTTACGAATCAATGGAATGGATCAACAGAATGAATATTTTCCCAATATTGACTCCAAATTTGAAAAATGGTATGATGAAAACGTGGATAATTAAAAGAAAAGGTCATAGCAGAGTCTTCGGCTGTGACCTTTTGTAGTAACCAACCCCAAGGAGAACATCATGATAAGTTTTGACCTCGACATGACCCTCTTAGACCACCGGACGGATCAGATCACACCGAGTGCGCTGGAGGCGATTGAAAAGCTACGCCCGAAGTACAAGATTGTGCTGGCAACGGGGCGCGATATGGATAATTATTACAGTACATCGTACCGGGACATCGTCCGTCCGGATGCGATTGTACATATGAACGGGACGAAGATCACAGTGGGAGATAAGCTGCTGTTTGAGCACATCTTTGATCCGAAACTCCTGCGCCGGGTGCTGAGTTTTTGCGATGAAAAGGGCTTCGGAATCGGCATGACGGTGGGGGATGAAGATTACTATATCCATCCAGAGATCATTGCGGCTAATGATATCCGCTTCTGGGGAAGCTGCGGGCGGCAGTTCCAGGATCCGTGGAAGATGCTCACGATGCCGGTCCGGACACTGGCGTTTGTCGGCAGCCGTGAACAGGTGAAGGAGATGGAACGGGAATTTCCGACCCTGAAATTGCCGATGTTTGCGAGCGGACATGGCGCGGATGTGGTCGAGAAAGGCAATTCCAAGGCGGACGGACTCCGCAGGCTGGCGGTGTATTTTGGAGAAAAAGAAGATCTCTCCGATACAGTGGCATTTGGCGACAGCATGAATGATATTGAGGTTGTGCAGGAAGCCGGCATCGGCGTGGCGATGGGAAATGCAGTGGATGCGCTTAAAAAAGTAGCCGATTACGTGACGGCACCGATCGGGGAAGATGGAATTTATAAAGCGTGCGAACACCTTCATTTATTTTAAAGAAGTTATTTTCCTATTTTACCTGTTCCCATTTTCCTATATAAATGATATAATAGCTACCAAACGGTTATTGTCCACAGGTGAGTTTCTTTGAGTAGAAATTCCATGCAGTACAATAACAAGAAATGACTTAAAAGGCGCGTGCCTGCAAGCTTTGACTAAAAGGATGAACTGCGGCTGCAGAAATCGGCAGTGCGGCAGGGAACCGGACACGCACCGGGAAAAAAGAGAGGATGTAACAGATGGAACATTTAATTACTCCGGCTGGTTATAAACCGGTATTGGATTTGAGAGAAACACAGGTTGCTATCAAGGAAATCAAGGACTTTTTTCAGAGAGAACTGGCAAAACAGCTCAATCTGACCCGTGTGTCCGCACCGCTTTTTGTACTGCCGGAATCTGGTCTGAACGATAACTTAAACGGCGTAGAGCGCCCGGTGTCCTTTGGAATTCTGGAGCAGAAAGATCGGAAGGCTGAGATTGTACATTCTCTCGCCAAATGGAAACGTCAGGCATTAAAAGAGTACGGATTTCAGGAAGGTGAAGGCCTTTACACCGACATGAGCGCGATCCGTCGTGATGAGGATACAGACAACATCCATTCCATTTATGTGGATCAGTGGGACTGGGAGAAGATCATCAGTAAAAAAGATCGTACCCGTGAGACACTGGAATCCATTGTCCGTTCGGTTTACAAGGCACTGAAAGTGACCGAGGACTATATGGCATATGAGTATGAGTACATTGGACGTTATCTTCCGGAAAATATCACATTTGTGACGACCCAGGAGCTGGAAGATATGTATCCGGATTGCACACCGAAGGAGCGCGAGTACAAGATTGCGAAGTTGCATGGTGCGGTATTTATTGAGCAGATTGGTGACAAGATGAAATCCGGTGAGAAGCACGATGGTCGTGCTCCGGACTATGATGACTGGAAATTAAACGGCGATATTCTGGTATATTATCCAGTTCTGGATATCGGACTGGAGCTTTCTTCCATGGGTATCCGTGTTGATGAGGATTCCCTGAAAGAGCAGCTGGTAAAGGCGGGATGTGAGGAACGCGCGGAGCTGCCATTCCAGAAAGCAGTTCTGGAGGGAGAGCTTCCGTATACAGTCGGCGGCGGTATCGGTCAGTCCCGTATCTGTATGTTCTTCCTGCGGAAAGCACATATCGGAGAGGTGCAGGCGTCGATCTGGCCGGACGGTGTGCGCGCAGAGGCAGAGGCTCACAACATTCATCTGCTGTAAAAATAAAATTGATGAAAAGCTGCCCGGGAAAGTGATTTTCTGCGGCAGTTTTTTGTGTAATAAGAAATTCATTAGAATTCCCTATTACACAAAAAGGCACATTCTTTTTATGTAATGGGAAGCCCATAGAATGAGAGGATAGGATATTTATATGGCGGATCATATCTATGATTTAATTATTATCGGTGCGGGACCGGCGGGATATACGGCAGCGCTGCGTGCGGCAGCGATGGGGATGGATGCAGTCCTGATCGAGAAAAAAGCGCTGGGCGGCTCATGCGTCAATACCGGCTGTATTCCTGCCAAGGCGCTTCTGCAGGCGACGGCAGTCTACCGGGATATGTTGAAAGCATTCCGGTTTGGTATCGTGGCGGAGAAGGTCAGCTTTGACTGGCGGCAGATGCAGATTTATAAAAATGAGTCCGTGGAATCATTCCGCTCAATGATTCAGGGAATGTTAGAAAAAGCGGAGGTGGAGATGATTCACGGCGATGCGCGCCTGCATGCGGATAATGTGGTGCGTGTGACGACCTCCAAAGGCGCATTGACGCTGAAAGGAAAAAATGTGATTCTGGCAACCGGTTCCAGCCCTGTGATTCCGGATATCCCGGGAATTGATCTGCCGCAGGTTATGACAAGCCGTGATATTCTGCGGATGGATGACTGGAATTTTGACTGTCTGACGGTCATCGGCGGCGGTGTCATCGGTGTGGAGATCGCGACGATCTTCGCGGCGCTCGGTTCCAGCGTGACGCTTTTGGAGCAGGCAAACCGTCTGCTGGAGTCGATGGATCCGATGATTTCCGAGCAGATGGAAGCAAATCTGCGTTCTAAGGGTATTGAAGTCCACTGCAATGTACAGGTCATGGAGATCAAGGATCGCGGCAACGATACGGTGTCGGTCAATTACCGCTGTGAGCGCGGCTGGAAGGAAAGCCCGGCAGACCGCGTGCTGGTGGCAGTCGGCAGACGCCCGAATATGTCGAAGGTTCTGGCGGACGATTGTCAGGTGCAGCTGGAAAATGGGCGTCCGCTCATCAAGGGAACTTACCGCACGACGCAGGAAAATGTCTATGCGATCGGCGATACCGTGGCGCGGAAACGTCTTGCCCATGTGGCAGCGTCCCATGCGGCTTATCTGGTCGAAAACCTGGCGGGACGCGGACACCGGATGCAGCTTTCGGTCGTGCCGAACGGTATGTATGTCGTGCTTCCGGTTGTGCCGACCTGTATTTATACGGAGCCGGAGATTGCGGCGGTTGGATTTACGGAAAATGACGCCCGCCTTTATAATATGAAGATCAAGTGCGGTGTGGCATATATGACGGAAAATGGAAAAGCGCTTCTGGCGAGAAACAGCCGCGGTTTTGTGCGCCTGATTTTTGAGGCGTATACCAACACGCTGATCGGGGCGCAGATCATGTGTGCGCGTGCGACGGACATGATTGGAGAGATGGCAACGGCGATCGCCAACGGTCTTACGGCATATCAGCTCTCGACGGCGATGCGCGCGCATCCGACGTACAGTGAGGCGATCACGGAGGCGATCGAAGATGCGTTGAAAAATGGATAATAGAGAAACAATAGGAGGCAGAAAAATGGGACGTGAGGTTCGGGAGAGAATTGAACAGCTTCGCGAGAAGATGGCGGAGCGTGGAATGGACGCATATCTGATTCCGACATCGGATTTCCATGGCTCGGAATATGTGAGCGAGTATTTCAAATGCCGGAAATATATGACAGGCTTTACCGGCTCGGCGGGAACAGCGATCATCACGATGGAGGACGCAGGGCTCTGGACGGATGGCAGATATTTTGTGCAGGCGGCAGCAGAGCTTTCCGGCAGCGGGGTGAAACTTTATCGCTCCGGTCAGGAGGGCGTGCCGACAACGCTGGAATTTTTGAAAAAACATATGCCGGAACAGGGTGTTCTGGGCTTTGACGGCAGAGTGGTCGATACGGCAGAGGGCGAGCACATCGCGAAAGCACTGTCTGGGAAAAAGGTACGCATTTCGGAGGGAGAGGATCTGATTGGGAGTATCTGGGATGACCGCCCGGCGCTTCCGATGAACCCGGTCTGGATTCTGGAAGAGAAGTATGCGGGAAAACCGGCGGCGGAGAAGATTGCAGATCTGCGCGGGGAGATGAAAAAGTGTCAGGCGACGGTGCATCTGCTGACGAGTCTTGATGATATTGCGTGGCTTTTAAATATCCGGGGCGATGATATTGTACATACGCCGGTTGTATTGTCCTACTTGATTGTGACAAAACAGGAATTATTCTTCTTTATTCATGAGAAGACGCTGAACGAGGAAGTACGTGCCTATCTGCATGGACTGGGCGTTCGGATCATGCCATATGAGGCGGTATACCAGATTGCATCCGCATTCCGCTATGAGCGTGTATTATTGGAAAAGTCGAAGATCAATTACCGTCTGTTCCGGTGCCTGGATGCGAGTGTGAAAGTGATCGAGGCGATGAACCCGACGGCAGCGGCAAAAGCAGTCAAAAATCCAGTGGAACAGGAAAATATGCGCCGCGTGCATGTGCAGGATGGTCTGGTATTGACCCGTTTCCTGCGCTGGATGAAGGAACATGCAGGTGAAAAAGGACTGGATGAGTGGACCGCCGGGGAATATCTGGATAAGCTGCGCCTGGAACAAAAAAACTGCCTGGATATGAGCTTTACGACGATCTCTGCGTGGGGACCGAACGCGGCGATGTGCCACTATACGGCGTCTGAGACAGAGAAGAGCAGTGTGCCGAATAAGGGGCTGTATCTGGTCGATTCCGGCGGACAGTATTATGAGGGAACGACGGATGTGACGCGTACCATCGCGGTCGGACCGATCACGCAGGAAGAAAAACGCTGCTGTACGCTGGTGGCGTGCTCGATGCTGCGTCTGCTGGATGCGAAGTTTATGTATGGCTGCCGCGGTATCAACCTGGACTATATTGCGCGCGAACTCCTGTGGAGAAACGGCCTGGATTTCAACCATGGAACAGGGCATGGTGTCGGCTATCTGGGCTGTGTGCATGAGCGCCCGAATTCCATCCGATGGAGGCTGCTCACATCGCCCGCTGAAAATGCGGTTCTGGAGGAAGGCATGGTTACCTCTGATGAGCCGGGTCTTTATCTGGAAGGAAAATTTGGCATCCGGACGGAGAATCTGATGCTCTGTGTGAAAGATGTGAAGAATGAATTTGGTCAGTTCATGAAATTTGAAAATCTGACCTGGGTTCCGATTGATCTGGACACGATCGATGTATCGCTGATGGAAGGGCGTGACCGCGAGCTTTTGAACGCGTACCACAAGGGCGTGTTTAAGAAGCTGTCTCCGTATATGACGGAGGAAGAGAAAGCATGGCTGACAGAGGCGACGCGAGCGATTTAGAGGAGGAGAACAAGGAAGATACGGCAGTAAAACATTAAAAAGCGGTTAAAAACCGGCATAGATAAAAGATGCCGGATATAAACTGTAAATGACCATGTAAAATAAATGTGAGGCTGCGTGTATGCGCTATCATTTGTTCGACCGTGTTCGAATCTGTGAGACAACTGGAATGCAGGACGGCTATCTGAGGATCGATGTGGTAAACCGTGAAAACAATTTCCCGATTGAGGGAGCAGAGGTTTCGGTCAGTTATGGCGATTCCGGACAGACGCAGGAAGTGCTTAGAACCAATTTATCCGGGCAGACAGAGGAGATTGCGGTAGCAGCGCCTCCTGTGTCGCTTTCACTGGAAGAACAGAACCGGGAAAAGCCGTATGCGGATTATACGGTGGAAGTGAGGGCAGAGGGCTATGAGTCGGTGAAGGTAAAGGGAACGGAGGTGCTGGCGGGCGTGCTGGCAGTCCAGCCGATCCGGATGATTCCGCTTCCAGCTCAGACCGGAGCGGAGGAGAATATCCAGATTCCGGACCATACCTTATATGGTTCCTATCCGCCCAAGATTGCCGAGGATGAGGTAAAACCAGTGCAGGAGAGCGGAGAGATCGTGCTGAGCCGCGTGGTGGTGCCGCAGACGATCGTCGTGCATGACGGTGCACCGACGAATGCGTCCGCAAAAGATTACTATGTGGCATACCGGGATTATATCAAGAACGTGGCATCGAGCGAGATTTATGCGACCTGGCCGCGCAGCACAATCGTCGCTAATGTGCTGGCGATCATGTCGTTTACGTTGAACCGGGTGTATACGGAGTGGTATCGGAACCAGGGCTACGATTTTACGATTACATCCTCAACGGCATTCGATCACAAATGGATTTACGGGCGCGATATTTTTGAGCCGATCTCAGAGGTGGTGGATGACATTTTTGACAACTATCTGTCCCGCCCCGGTGTGAGGCAGCCGATTCTGACGCAGTACTGCGACGGGCGGCAGGTGTCCTGCCCGGGCTGGATGACCCAGTGGGGATCATGCAGTCTGGGAGAACAGGGATACAGCGCGATCGAGATATTGCGGCGCTTCTATGGAAATAGTATTTACATCAACACTGCGGAACAGATATCAGGAATCCCGATCTCCTATCCGGGGGAACCGCTTAAGGTGGGGGCCAGCGGCGATAAGGTGCGGCAGCTGCAGCAGCAGCTTGACGCGGTGGCGACTGTGTATACAGCGATCCCGCGGGTTACGCCGGACGGGATCTACGGATCCGGAACGGAGGCGTCCGTACGGGCGTTCCAGTCGGTGTTTGGACTTCCGCAGACGGGCGTGGTCGATTTTGCTACCTGGTACAAGATTTCTCATATCTATGTGGGGATCTCGCGGATTGCGGAGCTGAATTGAGTTGGAAATGGGATTTGCGGGAGAAGAATAACGAAAAGACATATGAATTCCTATAGGTGAAATATCTGTGAGCAGGATGCATACAGGAAACAGAGACAAAGAACATAAGAGGGGGTGGATTGGATGAAAGATACCAGACGGGAAGAGGGAGTCAGACAAACCGGGGGGACTGGCCGGGCAAATGCGATCACAGAGGGAGTGATCTGGAAACAGCTTCTGCTATTTTTCTTCCCGATTTTATTTGGAACTTTTTTTCAGCAGCTCTATAATACGGCAGATGCGGTGGTAGTAGGCCGTTTTGTCGGAAAGGAAGCGCTGGCGGCGGTCGGCGGAAGCACATCGATGCTTACGAACCTGCTGGTTGGCTTTTTTGTAGGACTTTCTTCGGGTGCGACAGTTATCATCGCCCAGTTTTACGGGGCAGGACGCGGTCAGCGGGTCAGCGAGGCAGTCCACACGGCGATTGCCTTTTCGCTGCTGTGCGGTATCCTCATGACGGTTGGCGGACTCCTTTTTTCCGACACGGCGCTTCGCCTGATGGGGACGCCGGAGGATATCATGGACAATGCAAGCGGGTATCTGCACATTTATTTTGTCGGAATCACGGCGAACCTCTTATATAATATGGGTGCCGGAATCCTGCGGGCAATCGGTGATTCCAAAAGACCGTTCTATTTCCTTGTGATCAGCTGTTTTACAAACATTGCGCTCGATCTGTTGTTTGTAGTAGGACTTCGGATGGGCGTGCGTGGCGCGGCGGTGGCGACGATTCTTTCCCAGGTGGTCAGTGCGTGTCTGGTATTGGGAACGCTGATGCGTGCGGATGGCTCGTACCGGTTTGAGATCCGGAAAACGCGGATCACACCGGTGATTCTGGTGCGGATCATCCGGATTGGGTTTCCGGCTGGACTCCAGTCGGTTATGTATTCCTTTTCCAACCTCGTGATCCAGAGCAGCGTCAATGCACTGGGAACAGACACGGTGGCGGCGTGGGCTGCATATGGAAAGATCGACAGCACTTACTGGATGATCATTAATGCGCTGGGGATCTCCATCACGACCTTTGTCGGACAAAATTACGGCGCGGGGCGGCTGGACCGTGTGAAACGCAGCGTGTACGTCTGCCTGGGAATTTCCTGTATTATCACGGTGGGGCTGAGCACGATCCTGTATCTGACGGGCGGCTATATTTATCTGTTGTTCACAACGGATGCGGCGGTAATTGCGATCGGCATGAAGATTCTTCACTTCCTGGTGCCGGCATTTGTGACATACCTCTGTATTGAGATTTATTCCGGCGCACTTCGCGGTGTGGGAGACTGCTGGATTCCGATGATTATGACGGCGCTGGGCGTGTGCGTCCTGCGGGTTGTCTGGATCCTGATCGCTGTTCCGATCCGCCCGGATATCCTGACAGCGGTATTCAGCTATCCGCTGACCTGGACGATCACAACGGTTCTCTTTAATATTTATTATTATTTTTTCAGTGCGCTGAAAAAATGGAATGTGCCGCTTCCGTGGAAGAAAAAGAGGCGGGAGCTTCATAACCTGTAAATAGTTATGCATGGTTTCGAAAATGATTGACAAAACGGGGTGGTACTGGATTTTTTTCAGAAAGTGTGATATTCTTATGTTACAAAAGATAGGTGACAGTGTTTCTTCCTGGATGGATGCCGCGCAAGCGGCAGATAAAACGGAGATTCGAAACAGAGGGCAGAGGCACTTGCCGCTGGTCAGAAAGAGAGGCAGAATTATGGGCTATGAACCAATGAATGAGTCCTGGCAGATGGCGGGGGAACGCCATGAGACACTGGGACAGTATGTGGCGAAGACATATTTATGGATGTTTGCAGGGCTTCTTGTGACATTTGGCATCGCATTAGCCGGATACGTGACGGGAGCGATTTTGTATGTATTTCAGGTTCCGTATGCGACCCTCGCATTGACGGGACTGGAGCTTTTGACGGTGATCTGGCTGAGTGCCCGGATTCACAAGTTATCGGTGGGAGCGGCGAGAGGGCTGTTTCTATTCTATGCAGCTTTAAACGGCGTTGTTTTCTCGATGTATTTCCTGATCTTCGGTGTTGTGGAGATGGTGTTTGTATTTGCGGCGACCGCGCTGTTCTTCGGAATGATGGCGGGCGTCAGCCTGATCTTCAAGCTGGACTTGAGCGGAATCCGTCCACTGCTCGTTGGCGGATTGCTGTTTCTGATTCTCTTTGGTCTGCTTTCAATGTTTTTAAATCTAGGCAGCTTTGAGACAGTGCTCTGCTATGCCGGTATCGTGGTATTCTTAGGCTTTACCGCTTATGATACAACCAAGATCCGGGATAATTACCAGATTTTCTCTGCGGATCCGGAGCTGCTTCAGAAAGCATCGGTATTCTCGGCGTTGCAGCTGTATCTCGATTTTATCAACCTGTTTCTGTACATTATCCGCCTGATGAACCGGAATCGGAAATAGGAAAAAATCTTTCAGGAGAACGAAAGTTCCTTTGCAGGAATAAAGAAAAGTGGAATTTTGCGGAAAACTGAATATGCAAAAATGAAATGCCGGAACGGGGGAAAGCTTTGTTCCGGCATTATTGTGTTTTTCTGCTTGAAAATCCTGTTTTTGGCATGGACGGCTTCATTCTTTTAGCAGAAAGGGAAGCATTCTGTAATAAATTTGACAGATTTTATTTAAAGTTTCTCTATTGAAGTGGATGGGGAGTATCTGTTAAACTAGATTATAATAGGGAAAGTCCTGCTGTTGGTTACACAGTGTGTGGATGAACCATATCTGTTTCGCATATGCCCCCGCCGGATCAGGCGGGGAAATGTATATAAAATGGTGAACAGACAACAGGAATAAAAGGATAATCAAGGAGGTTTTTTGGCATGAATCGGAATAGAGTGAACAAAAAAAGGATGGGGCGCGCGCGTGTGCTTTCACAGGCGGCGGCTGGCATGCTGGCAGCAGCGCTGTGCTTTCAGCCGATGACAGCGCTGGCAGGACCGGCGGGAGATTCTTCTCTTACATCGTCATCCTCGAATGCGGGGCCGGGCGGCGGTTCGGTCAGCTCCAATTCGGGAAGTACAGGCAGCTCTGGCGGTTCGACTTCTGTTTCCAATGGAGGTGTGAGCGCGGTCACATCGGGGCTTGGCGTGTACCGGGTGACGGAGAATGAGGGGATCGGTGCGATTGCGCGCGGCGTGGATGTGTCTTACTGGCAGCAGAATGTAAATTGGAGCCAGGTGGCATCGGATAATGTACAGTTTGCGATGCTGGCAACCCGGTTCCGCGGTAATGTGGATCCGTTTTTCGCTATGAACGCGGCAAATGCGAGCCAGGCAGGGCTGCGGCTGGGCGCGTACATTTATTCGTATGCGACTTCGGTCGAAATGGCGCAGCAGGAGGCGGATTTTGTCCTGAATCTTATCAAGGATTATCCTATCTCCTTCCCGGTTGTCTTTGATGCCGAGGATGCTAATACGCTGGGAACTCTGACGCAGTCTCAGGTCAGCGATGTGATCAACGCGTTCTGTAAGCGGATTCAGGATGCAGGATATTATCCGATGGTCTATGCAAATGAATACTGGATTGCCAATAAGATCGATATGTCGAAGATTTCGTATGATATATGGGTGGCAAAATACCAGCAGAAGTATACATATTCAAAGACCTCGATGTGGCAGGCGTCCAACACCGGTTCGGTCAAGGGCGTGAACGGCAATGTGGATATTGATTATCTGTATAAAGATTATACGCAGATCATTCCGGGCAATACCTGGCGGACGATCGCGGGGAACCGTTACTATTATCAGAACCATGTGATGCAGAAATCGGCGTGGATCAACGATGGTCAGAATTGGTACTATATGAATGCGGCGGGCAATCCGTCTACAGGATGGCTGGAGCTTTCGGGCAAAAAGTATTATTTGGAGGCGGACGGTCATATGATTACCGGCTGGAAGACGCTGGACGGCGGCTGGCGTTACTTTGACGCATCTGGCGAACAGGCGACGGGCTGGCGTGCGGTCGATGGAAGCTGGTATTTCATGGCGGACAATGGTCTGATGCAGACCGGCTGGCTGGAGACGGGCGGCAAGAAATATTATCTGAACGCATCCGGCGCGATGCAGGCGGGCTGGCAGAACCTGGGCGGAAGCTGGTATTACTTTGACGGCTCCGGCGCCATGACGACGGGCTGGCAGGCAGTCGGCGGAAAGTGGTATTACATGAATGAGTCCGGCGTGATGCAGACCGGCTGGCTGGATCTTGGCGGTAAGAAATATTACCTGGATGCCAGTGGCGCGATGTACGCAGGTATTACGTTCGAGATGGATGGAAATACCTGGCAGGCAGCGGCAGACGGAAGCTGCACGGTAGTTCTGCCGGAGGAGAATGCGGCGGGAAATGGCGGTTCGACGGACGGACAGACTCCGATAACCGGAAGCCAGTCACCGGTGCAGCCGTCCGGTCCGGCAGGGGTATAATATAAATATGATTTGAACCAGTACCCAGATATTGGAGCTGATTCAGTTAAAAAAATGAAAAAGTAAACAAATTCGAACGGAAATAACTTGCTTTTTTGCCGACCTCATTATACAATGTTAAACAGGCAAAAAAATGGACTTGCTTATGGGATGGAGGAAACCAGCATAAGTAATCTGGCATAACATGACGTTTCAAACTGCTATATCAACTGTATGTGCAAGATAAGCTGCGGCTGTTCCGGTGCGGATTTGACGAAAGATGCGAGGCTCTTCTGGCTGCAAATTAGGAAGAGCCTCGGTATGCGTTATATCGGCAAAAGCGCAGAATCGGGATGGCGGGCACAGAAGTAGTGCGAAAGCGGGGGCGTTTGTCAGCAGGAAACTGTGAAAGCAGTGGTTCGCAGGCAGGCAGCTGCGCTAAGACGCAGGCAGGGAAAGGTCGGAGAATGCAGATTCCGGATTTAGTACTGCATGGAAGCAGCGTGTTTTTACATATTGTATAATGATTATATAATCAGAACCGTCGGCGGAGTTGTAGTGCTAAAAAAGGGATGTCAGTGCGGCTGGCTGCCGGAATCATTTCCGGAAACAGGGATGAGGGCAGTGTTTGTCATCAGTCAGGCACCGGACAGCGCTTATGTGAGAATCGAATAACAAGTCAGTGGTACAGATGTTTATGTATGCATGGCTATTAAAGTCGGATTCGCATAGACGGAAGTGCATGCCATTTATGTATGCGGAGGAGATTGTACAATCCTCTGCTGCCGCAGCGTGTCAGATGGAGAATTCCCGGAGTGGATGACAAGCTCTGGAAATTTTGCAAAAACACCTGCAAACACAGATAGGTGGGAAGTATCACGGATGGCGCCATGAAAGAAACAAGGATGCTGTCAGGATATGATTCACGAAGAAAGAGGGACGTCCGTCAAAGCATGGAACGATCTAATTACGAGGTGACACATTTATGAAACAGAATATGAAAAGAATGCTGCTTGTACTTTGCATGGCAGTCTGCTTTTTCGCTCTGTCCGCCTGTGGTAGCGCTTCTGAAGAAGCGGTAGAGCCGATTTCTCCGGAGATCGAGCAGACCATGAGCGATGGCGCTAAGAGCTATCTGGAGCAGTTCGCCAGCTACAGTGACGAAGATCTGGCAGCACAGCTGAAACAGGCTGAGAAGCAGAAAAACACAGTCATTGAGTCTGCAATTTCTTCTTGGACCAGTTCTAAGGACGATTTAGGCAAGATGAGTGAGATTCAGAGCGTGACCGTAGAGCGCGCCGATGATGACAGCTACACAGCAGTTGTTCAGGCTTCCTTTGAGAAGAGAGACTTGACTTTCTCCCTGACCGCTGAGGAGAGCGTAAGCAGCTACGGCGGTACTTCTCTGGTACCGACCGAGTTATCCTTTGTTGTAAACTACAGCTTCGGTGAGAAGATGGAGAAGGCAGCATTAAATACCCTGATGGGTATGGGTACCGTATTCCTGGTACTGATTTTCATCAGCTTAATTATCAGCAGCTTCAAGAAGGTTAACGAGATTGAGGCAAATGTAAAGGCTAAAAAAGCAGGAGCAGAGGCACCGGCAGCAGCACCGGCACCTGTACAGACTGCAGCACCGGCAGCAGCGCCGGCATGTACCGCAGCACCAGCAGCAGGCAATGCGGCAAACGATGGAGAACTGGTAGCAGTTATCACTGCAGCGATCGCAGCAGCAACCGGCGTACCGGCAGACAGCGTAAATATCCGCTCCATTACACGTAAATAATCATCGATAAAATCTGGAGGAATTTAAAATGAAGAATTATACTATCACCGTAAATGGTACAGCATATCAGGTAACCGTAGAAGAAGGATTTGCAGGCGCAGCAGCTCCGGCTCCAGCAGCAGCTCCAGCACCGGCAGTAGCACCGGCTCCAGCAGCAGCACCGGCAGCAGGCGGCGTAACCATCACATCCCCGATGCCAGGTAAGATCCTTGGTATTAAGGCAGCAGCTGGCACAGCTGTAAAACGTGGTCAGGTTATCCTGCTTCTGGAAGCTATGAAGATGGAGAACGAGATCGTTGCTCCTCAGGACGGTACCGTTGCCAGTGTTAATGTTGCAGTAGGCGATATGGTAGAACCGGGCGCAGTTCTTGCTACATTAAACTAATCTAATTTTTATAAAACTGGCTGAAAAAATACGGGATATGTTATTCCGTTTGGAGGAATTAATATGGAATATATAACAACTACATTGTCCAATCTTCTTCAGCAGACAGCATTCTTAAACCTGACATTTGGAAACATCGTTATGATTTTCGTAGCGCTGATTTTCCTGTATCTGGCAATCGGAAAAGGATTCGAGCCGTTACTGCTTCTTCCGATTTCCTTTGGTATGCTGCTTGTAAATATCTATCCGGATATTATGAGATCGATTGAAGACTCATCGAACGGAGTTGGTGGACTTTTACATTACTTTTATTTACTGGATGAGTGGAGTATCTTACCATCCCTCATCTTCATGGGTGTCGGTGCGATGACAGACTTCGGTCCGCTGATCGCTAACCCGAAGAGCTTCCTGCTTGGTGCAGCTGCTCAGTTCGGTATCTACGGCGCTTACTTTATGGCTATCTTCATGGGATTCAACGATAAGGCTGCGGCTGCTATCTCCATCATCGGTGGTGCAGACGGCCCGACCTCTATCTTCCTGGCAGGTAAACTTGGTCAGACAGGTCTGATGGGACCGATTGCCGTAGCAGCTTACTCCTACATGGCTCTGGTTCCGATTATCCAGCCGCCGATCATGAAACTCCTTACCACCAAAGAGGAGAGAGAGATCCGTATGGAGCAGCTTCGTCCGGTATCCAAACTGGAGAAGATTCTGTTCCCGGTTGTTGTTACAATCGTTGTCTGCATGATTCTGCCGACAACTGCTCCGCTGGTTGGTATGCTTATGCTTGGTAACCTGTTCCGTGAGTCTGGTGTTGTTAAGCAGCTGACAGAGACTGCTTCCAACGCCCTGATGTACATCGTCGTTATCTTCCTGGGTACTTCCGTAGGTGCTACTACCAGTGCAGAGGCTTTCTTAAACCTGGATACCATCAAGATCGTAGTTCTGGGTCTGATTGCATTCGCTCTGGGTACTGCAGCAGGTGTTATCTTCGGTAAGATTATGTGCAAGGTAACTCATGGTAAGGTAAACCCGCTGATCGGTTCCGCAGGTGTATCTGCAGTTCCGATGGCGGCACGTGTATCCCAGAAGGTTGGTTCTGAGGCAGATCCGAGCAACTTCCTTCTGATGCACGCAATGGGACCGAACGTAGCTGGTGTTATCGGTACTGCCGTAGCTGCAGGTACATTCATGGCAATCTTTGGAGTAATGTAACAGTCAATATTGTAATTGACAATATATGGAGGAAATTATAATGGCAGAAATTGAAAAAAAACCAATTAAGATAACGGAAACAGTTCTGCGTGATGCGCATCAGTCTTTGATCGCTACTCGTATGACTACAGAGCAGATGCTTCCGATTGTGGAAAAAATGGACAAAGTTGGATATCATTCTGTAGAGTGCTGGGGTGGTGCTACATTTGATGCATCTCTTCGTTTCCTGAAAGAAGATCCATGGGACAGACTTCGCAAATTCCGTGATGGATTTAAAAATACAAAATTACAGATGTTATTCCGTGGGCAGAATATCCTTGGATATCGTCCATATGCTGATGATGTGGTAAGATATTTTGTGCAGAAATCTGTTGCAAATGGAATAGATATTATTCGTATTTTTGACTGCCTGAATGATCTTCGCAACCTTCAGACAGCAGTAGATGCAGCGAATGAGGAAAAAGCAGAGGCGCAGGTAGCTCTTTCTTATACACTTGGTGATGCTTATACACTGGATTACTGGGTAGACATTGCCAAGAAGATTGAAGAGATGGGTGCAAACTCTATCT
>ERZ773162.1816-NODE-1816-length-15604-cov-5.197312_pt1 | contig 15604 bp, 8 predicted proteins | sample MGYA00511113_ERZ773162 | MGnify/ENA primary metagenome ERZ773162 (study PRJEB29015, sample SAMEA2737807) | human gut metagenome | biome: human gut; feature: human-associated habitat; material: faeces | place: China | collected 2012 ... | reverse complement strand
TCATAAAGTTCCTCCAAAGTCGAAACTTTAGATTTTAAGCCATTTCTGCCGCACAGGTCGCCAGAAATGATTATAAATTGAGGTTGCACCTCAAACACCCAAGAACAAAGTAGACAAAACCATAACGGTTTTGTCTACAATCTGAAATGCCTTTCTCTTTGAGAAAGGCATTTTGGTTTATAGTCCAAGTTGTTTTTTGCAATCTTCAAGAACTTTTTCGATAGTCTTTTCGGCTGTTTCAAAGCTTTCTGCGAATGTGCCGAGATACAACTTGATTTTCGGCTCTGTTCCCGACGGTCTTACGATAAAGTAAGTCTTTTCGTCTGAAAGGTTGTACTTCAATACATTTGACTTCGGCAAACCTTTAAGCGGTGAAACATTGCCTTTTGTATCTTTAATTGTTTGTGATTGATAGTCGGTGTAAAGCACAACGTCCATACCTGCAACTTTTGTCGGCGGTGTTTGACGTAGGTCTGTAAGTAACTGTGACATCTTTTCCATACCGTCTTTACCCGGCATTACAAATGAAACTGTCTTTTCTGAATAATATCCGTACTTCTTGTATATATCCATAAGTGCTTCGTAAAGTGACTTACCCTTTGTTTTGTAGTAAGCAGCCATTTCTGCGATAAGCATTGTCGCAACAACACCGTCTTTGTCACGTGCGTGAGTACCTACAAGATAACCGTAGCTTTCTTCAAAGCCGATAAGATATGTATGGTCGCCTGTCTTGGCGAACTCTGTCATTTTTTCGCCTATGTACTTAAAGCCTGTAAGCACGTTCATAATTTCGATACCGTATGAATGAGCGATTGCGGCGGCAAGCTCTGTTGTAACGATTGTCTTGATAACAACGCCGTTTTCAGGCAGAGTGCCTTTGGCTTTCTTAGATGAAAGTATGTACTCAACAAGCAAAGCACCTGTTTGGTTGCCTGTAAGTGTTCTGTATATGCCGTCGGCGTCACGAACAACTATACCGACTCTGTCACAGTCGGGGTCTGTACCGATGATAACGTCAACGTCATTTTCCTTTGCCATTTTTATAGCGATTTCAAAACCTTCCTTGTCCTCCGGATTAGGTGACTTAACAGTCGGAAAATTACCGTCCTCTGTATCCTGTTCCTTAACGACAAGCACATTTTTAAAGCCCATACGGTTAAGTATAGCTTTGATAGGTCTTGAGCCTGTGCCGTGGAAAGGTGTGTAGATAAGCTTGAATGTATCTGCAACTTCTGCTACTGCCTCGGGATTTTGCTGTTGTGTTTGAACAACGTCAAGGAATTTTTCGTCAAGGTCACTGCTTACGATTTCAAGCAAGCCTTTTTCTTTTGCTTCGTCAAGCGAAATAAACTTAACGTCGTCAAATATATCGTAGCTGTCGATTGCGGCAACAACAACATCAGCCGCGTCCGGAGGGAGTTGTCCGCCGTCAGGGCCGTATACCTTGTAACCGTTGTATTCTTTAGGGTTGTGGCTGGCGGTAATCATAACGCCGGCACTGCAACCAAGTTCACGAATACCGAATGAAACTTCCGGAACTGAATGAACGATAGGAAAAAGATAAGTCTTTACACCCGCACAGGTAAGAACCTTAGCTGTTTCTTCAGCAAATGTGCGTGAAAAATTACGTGTATCGTAACCAATAAGAACACCTGCTTTTGCGGCGTCCTCACCGTTTGAAAGAACGTATTTCGCAACACCTTGACTTGCACGTCTTACGTTATATATATTGATTCTGTTCGTACCCGCTCCGATAATGCCTCTCATACCAGCTGTACCGAATTCAAGTTCACGATAAAATCTTTCTTCTATTTCTTTTTCGTTGTTTTCAATAGATTTAAGCTCTGCTTTTGTGTCATCATCAACCACGTCGCTTGTAAGCCAACGGTTGTAGGTTTCCTTGTATCCCATTGATAACTCCTCCTTAAAAATAATCTCATATTAATATTATATAATACTTTCTCAAAATTTTCAATTATGAATATGTAAAAATTAAAGAAAAGTTATCGTATAAATTGACAAAAAAAACGCAAAACTTGACGAAAAGTGTATTTTGTTATAGAATAGCAGTAATATGTATTAATAAGGAGGACACTTTTATGGCAGTAAAGGTGCATGAAACAGGTTACGGCAAATGGAAAGTGCCTGTGATAATCATAGCTGTTATAGTTGTTTTGGGTCTTGCGGGAACGGGCATACTATTAAGCGACAGCCTTGGTGTTTCAATAGAAGAAGGAAGTAAGAGAATAGAGGTTGCAGAAGGTGACGGTACGTCATCTGTTGCAAAACTGTTAAAGGACGACGGTATAATAAAGTATCCGCTTTTGTTTAAGGTGCAGTCAAAGCTCGGCGGATATGACGGTAATTTTCAGCCTGGTGCGGCAACGATTGAGAATGGAATGAGTTACAGTGACATACTTAATCTTATAATAACGCCGAGTCGTGAGGCTGCGAAAATTACAATACCGGAGGGCTATGAAATCAAGCAGATAGCACAGAAACTTGATGAGGCAGGTATTGTAAGCTGGCAGGACTTTTATGCGGCTTTAAATCCCGACGATTATGATTATGCGTTCTTGAAAAACTTGCCTGAACGTGACGGACGTATGGAGGGGTATTTGTTCCCTGCAACATATGAAATTCCGAACGGAATGTCGGCACACGATATTATCGACCTAATGCTTGCGGCATTTGACAATCAGTTTAAACCGGAGTATTATGAACGTGCGACAGAGCTTGGATTGACGGTTGATGAAGTTATAACTATGGCGTCAATCGTTGAACGTGAAACGGACAGCGGAACGGAAAGAGCAAAAGTTGCCGGAGTATTTTATAATAGAAGAAACTCGGGTATGAAGTTCCAGTCGTGTGCGACGGTACAGTATATTTTAGGTGAAAGAAAGCCTGTGCTTTCGATTGCCGACACGCAGATAGATTCACCGTATAACACATATATGTATGCGGGATTTCCGATAGGTCCTATATGCAATCCGGGAACGGAATGTATAGAGGCGGCACTTTATCCGGAGGCAACCGATGCGTATTACTTTGTACTTGGCAAGGACGGCTCACATATTTTCTCAAAGACATATGAAGAACACCTTGCGGCAATGCAGAGTACCGAACAAAATATTTCGGTCGATGACAGTGCGATTGAAAATCAAGACAGTTTAAAACAATAAAGAGGTTTGATAAATGATAGAATATGATAAAGACGCGATTGTTCCGCCGTATATAACGGAATATTTGCGTGCGAAAACAGTGCATAATGATGAATTTATGCACTCGCTTGAAAAATATGCGGAAGAAAACAGTGTTCCGATAGTAGAGCCTGAAACGGCAAGGTTTTTGTCGGTGATGTGCAGAACGGTTAAACCGAAAAAAATACTTGAAGTAGGTTGTGCGATTGGGTATTCTTCTATATTAATGGCACAGGCTACAGATGATGACTGCGAAATAGCAACACTTGAATGTAACGAAGATATGGTGCGTATTGCAAGGGAGAATATTAAAACTTCGGGATATGCGGAAAAAATATCGGTTATTGAGGCGGATGCAAAGGATTATCTTTCGTATATTGACGATGATGAAGTTTTTGATATGATATTCCTTGACGGTCCGAAAGCACATTATATTTATATGCTTGACGAGTGCGTGAGATTGCTGAAAAAAGGCGGTGTGCTTATTTCCGACAATGTGCTTTACAAGGGAATGACAGCGGACGATAACCACGTTGTGAGAAGAAAAATCACGATTGTAAAACGTCTTAGAAAATATATTGATATGCTTATGGAGCACAAGGAGCTTGAAACATCGCTTTTACCGCTTGGTGACGGTGTTACAATATCGGTAAAGAAATAATAAAGGGTAGGAATATATTATGAAGAAACCAGAACTTTTAGCTCCCGGCGGCAGCTTGGAGAAATTGAAAACAGCGATAGATTACGGTGCGGACGCGGTGTATATCGGCGGTGAAATGTTTTCGCTGCGTGTTGCGGCGGAAAATTTTTCAAAGGAAGATATGCAGGAGGGTATAAAATACGCTCACGACAGAGGTAAAAAAGTGTACCTTACCGCAAATATTCTTCCGCATAATGATGATATTGAAGAATTTGAGGAGTTTGTCAAAGATATAAAGAATTACGGCTTTGACGCAGTGCTTGTGGCAGATTTGGGATTGTTTGATATGATGCAGGAACTTGCACCGGAAATACCTATTCATGTAAGTACACAGGCAAATAACATTAATTATCGCTCGGCAATAAAGTGGTACAAGATGGGTGCGACGCGTGTCGTGCTTGCAAGAGAAATGTCGTTTAAAGAAATTGCGGAATTTCAAAAGAAAATTCCTGAGGACTTGGAGCTTGAAGCATTTATACACGGCGCTATGTGTATATCGTATTCTGGCAGATGTCTTTTGTCAAACTATATGACGGGACGTGACTCAAACATGGGTGCTTGCGCACATCCGTGCAGATGGAATTACAAACTTGTCGAGGAAACAAGACCGGGTGAATATATGGACGTGTTTGAAAACGAAAGAGGTACGTTTATATTTAATTCAAAGGACTTGTGTACAATCCGTCATATACCTGAGCTTGTGCAAAGCGGTATTGCGAGCCTTAAAATCGAGGGCAGAGTAAAAACTTCTTATTATGTTGCAACGGTTGTCGGAGCATACAGACGTGAGATTGACAGATATTGTGCCGATCCCGAAAATTATGTGTTTAATGAAGCGGAATATGAAGAGCTTTGCAAGGTCAGTCACAGACCGTATACAACAGGTTTTTATTTCGGCAAGCCGGATGAAAATTCACAGGTTTACACGTCAAGTTCGTATATCAGAGATTACGACCTTATCGGTATAGTCAAGTCGTATGACGCGGAAACGGGCATTGCAACGATTACACAGAGAAACCGTTTCTTTAAGGGGGACGAAATAGAGATAATTCAGCCTATGAAACCGTTTTTTGTACAGACAGTTAACAGTATGTGCGACGAAAACGGTAATGAAATCGAAGTTGCAAATCACGCGGAGCAGATAGTTAAGTTTAAAACGGCACAGCCTGTTTGCGAGGGTGCAATGCTTAGAAAGAAAAAGTAAAAAAACAGAGCAGATCTAATAAAAAAACTACTTTTTTTATTAATCTGCTTTTCTTTTTTGAGAGAATATGATAATATAATTTATAACGGCAAATTTGAGAGAGGAAATTTATAAAAAAGGAGAAGGTTTTATGAAAAACAATCTAAAAAAATTGCTTTGTGCGGCATTGTCAACGGCAATGATTGCGGGAAGTATCGTATTGCCTATGACGGCAAGTGCGGCAGAATATACTCCGCTTGTTGAAGGCGATAATGTTTTGAAAGAGTGGAAATTTTCATTCGGAACAACCAAAAAAGACGGATACACAGACGTAGCGACAGACAGAAATGTAATAAAATCGAAAGATTACGGTTTTATAGGCAATGATGAAAGTGTCACAGAAAGTACGACAAAGTATGACAGCTTTGAGTATAAATCGGGACAAGCCGTGAAACTTGATGAAAGTGTAAACGGTGTAGGCGTGGTTGAAGATGAGGACGCTACATATCCTGAGTATACGACAGGCGCATACTATCCTGTAAGCTTTGGTTTATATGTAAATAACGGTACATATTACAGAGTGCACGCAGAAGTGACTACACTTGACTCAACAAAAGACGCAGAGGCTTCTTTGTATTATGAAAGAAGACACCCTGCTATGCACAAACAGAAGATAGAAGCAGGAAAGACTGTTTCTGTAGATTTTTCTGTTGATGTTGAAACAATCAACTTCAAAAATGAAGGAAACTTTGTAGATGATATGCTTAACTTGTCGCTTTTGGGCGATAATGCGGCACTTTCTTCGCTTGTAATTCAGCAAATAGACGAAACAGGCGAAAATAAGCCTACAACATTATGGGTATTGGGTGACTCGACAGTTACAGACGGAAATGCCGGACTTCCATACTTTGATTTGCAGAATTATACGGGTGTAGGTGCATATTTGTCAAAGTACGTTCCGTCAACCGTTGCGGTATCAAACCAAGGTGAAGGCGGATTAAATGCCGCAGATAACGGTCACTTTAGCATTGTAAAGAATAACATCAAAAAAGGCGACTTTATGTATGTTGAATACGGTCACAACCATGCAAAGGCGGGGGATAATCCGCATGGTTCATCAGGATATTTGGGTTGCTTGTCAAAGTATTACGACGCTTGTAAAGCTGTAGGTGCAACACTTATTCTTGTAGGTCCGATAGACAGACATAACTCGAGTCAATATGACGAAACAACCAATACATGGTCTACAACTTTGGCTCAATACAGTAAGGTGGCAAAATATTATGTTGATATTATCAAAACAGCCGGTGCTGAAAAAGCGGCTGAATTTGTAAAAAAGGCTGCGGCTGAAAAGACAAGCGGTGATGATGTTTCTGACACAACATACGCTTGGGCGGACAGTGTTATAGCCGAAGGTGTGACGGATAAGGCAGACAGTAATGTTGCATTCGTGGATTTGAACCAACCGACTCTTGATTGGCTTGGAACAGTGACAAAAGAGGCTACTGTAAAAGATGAAAAAGTTACAAACAAACAAGCTTTGTCAAACTTCTATTTCCAAACATCTAAAGGGGGGAAAACTGACGGTACACACCCTAATGACGCAGGAGCTGACGCTTTGGCACACAAGTTCTTTACAGAAGGAGATGTAATTGAATATCCTGCACTTGCACCTCTTATGACAAGAGTTACGAACGGAAGTACAGATGTACAACCTGTTCCGGTATCCAAGGATATTATAAATGCAGGTTATCCGTCAAATGATTGTTGGCCAACATATCAATCATTGGCTTCATACGAATTTGCGACAAGAATTTCGGGTGTTAATTTTGACTCTGACGGCGTACTAAAAAGCGTTGATGTTCTTCCTCTCGACAAATCAATGATGAGTACATACAGTAGAGCATATGTTGCGGTATATAATAAAGAAACAGGTGTTCTTGAAAATCTTGCCGTTTCAACAGATCACGTTGATAATACACAGGACGGAGTTCAAAATCTTAGATTCGACACTGATTTGACGGTTGGTGACAATCAAACATATAAAGTAATGTTGTGGGGTTATGAGGACAAAGAGGGTAGTCCATTGACTATGGAAGCATACGCATATCCTCATACTGAAAGCGTTGTAAAAGAAGCTATAATTAAAAATGAATCAAATGAGTTAAATGAAGAATTCAAGTATACCGGTGTAGAAAGCGGCGGCAGCCTTGACGGAAAAGGCGGCTGGGCATCGGGCGGTTCAAATCAGACTGCGTCTGACTTTGCGTTTACATATGGTGAAGCTGATTCAAAATCATATGCACATATTTCTTCAAATGGTCTACAAGCAAACGGATCAGCTCAAGGAAGTGCATATGTATATAAAAAGTTTGATAAGCCTGTACAGTCGGGTAAATTGATGATGGATTTTGATTTCCGTTATAATAGCGGTACACCGTCAATCTTGTTTGTAACAAGCGGTGACCCGTGGAAGTGGCCGGCAGCGATTAATCCGTTCAAAGTTGCACTAAATAGTAATAATGCGGTAGAAGTTACAATGAACGGTCAAGTTGTAGGTACTATAAGTGCTAAGAGATGGTCAAATGTTCATTACGAACTCGATTTAGACACAGGTATTGAAACAATGTCAATAGACGGCGGTACTCCTGTAAAACATGTTGTTGACAATTATCAAACAACAGAAATAACAGTTTCTCCTGCAACATTGGATCAAATTGTATTTGAATATGTAAATAAGGCGGCTGCATTTGATTTCGATATTACAAACTTAAAGATTGCTACAATCGAAAAAGAAGCACTTCCTCAATATAACGTTGCGGTTGCTTCGAATGACGAAACAATGGGTACAGTTGAAATCAATGGCGTTGATGAAACAGCAACCACAGTTGATTTGAATACAATTACAACAGTTAAAGCTGCTGCAAAAGACGGATACCGCTTTACAGGTTGGTACGAAGGTTCAAATCTTGTTTCAAGTGACGCAGAATATTCATTCAGAGTAAGAAACAATGTATCTCTTACTGCTAAATTTGAATTAAAGCCAAGCTTTGACAGTATAACAACTTACAAAGTAAAAGCTACTGAAACGATGGTAAAAGTTCCTGTTGAAGAAGCAAAGAATATTACTTTGACAGTAGAAGACGCGAAAAATGCAGAGGGTGTTGATGTAGCTGTTGACAGTGAAAACACTGACGAAGTAACATGGACTCTTGTAACAAACGACGTGGAAAATGTAACACTTGTAGGTAATATACTTACTGTATCACCTGACTTTACATTGCCTGAAACAAGTCAAAAGGATATTGTGGTTAAGTGCGTATGTAACGAAATTGAAAAAGAAATTACTATAATGCTTCATACATACAATTACTTGCTTGATATGAGTTTTGATGACGGTGAAGTTACAGGTAACCTATATAACAGTGATACACAGTGGAAAGAAAACAACCAAGTTATGAATATCGGTCTTATCGGACGTGGCGCACATAATATTGTTGACAGTCCGTTTGGCGGAAAGGCTTCGTATCATTCATTGAGCGCAAACTACGGTACAAGAAACGGTTCATCGAAGTTTACTTCAATGAGCGGTGACGCACTTGTTATCGACCTTGATTTGGGAATTGGTGAAAAGAGCTTCATAAAGTTCGGTGATAATTGCCAAACAAATCAAGATGTTGCCACAGGTTCATTCCTTGTATTAGAGCCGAAAGACGGTAAATTGATGTACTATGATTATGCCGATTCTTCATACAAGGAAACAGGTTTGACATCATCAACAGATAATAAGACATATTCATCATTGTATCATGTTCAAACTGCGGTTGATTTCAAAGCTAAGACTGAAAAAGTCGTTATAACACCTTACGTAAACGGTGATATGGATACTGAAAACGCAGTTACACTTAATTTGGATATAAAAAATGCTACTGCAACGGCATTTTCAATGTTGGGTGTATCTCATGCAGAAAATAACGGTACAATCCACGTTTTGACAGATAATATTAAAGTAAGAACAGCTGCGTCATCATCAGCATCATCAGTTGAATAAATCAAAAAAAAGACCGCGAAAGCGGTCTTTTTTTGGTAAAAATAATCTACAAAAATAAAAAATATACAACTTGAATTTTGCATTTTAAATAAAAATTGATGTGCTTTTTTGTGCAATATTTTCACTCAAAGTTTCTTAATAATATTGCACATACAAAAAAAATATGATACAATATATACCATATAGATGGGTTAGGATTGTGCAGATTTACTCAAATCAACATCCTGTACCTGCTAAATTAAACAATACTTGGAAACAAGTTAAGGAAAGAAAGGGAGAGAAGAAATGAAAAGTAAAAAACTAATTTCATTACTTTGCGCCGCTGCTATGTCAGCATCTGCTTTCGCAGGTTTGACAGTAACAGCAAGCGCGGCAACACCTGTTTACACCTTTGATGGAAGTGACATCACAGGCTTTTCAGGTAATGGAACTCTTGCACAAGTGAGTGATGACAAGGGTGAATATTTCTCAATTAAAGCTAATGGCAGCAGTACATATTCTGCAACATTGACTTTGCCTGCAGATGCACAATTAACAAGTGCTGACGGTTACACAATCGAATACGATGCAAGACTTCATAAGTCAAATGGTATGGGTAGATACGGAAGATATACTCAAGTTGCATTCATCGATTCGTCAAATGCGGCTAAAGACTCCAGAGACTATGGCCCATACGGTGCATTGTTCTCAGGCGGTAATTCAAGTACTGAAACAGGTCAAGGTTATACAACAGGTGTGGCATCTTCATTGTCTGCAAGATACCAACTTGACGGTACAATCGTAAATGACCCTGGTACAGAAACATTGGCTGCTGATAATACATCAGTAACAGGTATTGCTGATGATATGTGGGTTAGAGTACAGACATACGTTAAAGATGATGTAGCTAAAGTAACAGTAATAGATGTAAACAATAATAAAATAGTTGATGGTGTTGATTATATCAACAGTGCAACAAAACTTGATACTATTTATGTAACAGCTGGTCGTGGTGATGACAGTGTTACAGGACCTGGTGAAGTATGCCTTGATAACATCAAAATTTATTCGGGTGAGGCAGAAACACTTACAACAGATGGTTTGAGAGGCGTTGTAGCAGCAGCCACACCAATTCCAGAACCTGAAACGGTATCCGGTTCAGCGCAAACTCTTGCAGCTCCTACATCAGTAACAGATGCTTATACAGCTAATTTTAACAATGCGACTGTAGGAACTATTGCATCAATCGAAACAGAAGATCAAGATGCAAAAACAGTTGTTGACGGTATGAAAGTTAAAGTTGGTTCAAGAAGTACAGGTGCTGATACAAAGACATATGCCGCAATCGCAAAGATTGCTACAGGCGATAATGCACTAAAACTTGCTGCAAACCAATTCTCAACAAATGGTAGAGGACCGGTTGTAACTCTTGATGATACAAAAGAAATTTCATCAGGTGAAACTGCAATTATGGGATTTACAACATATCTTTCAGCCGCAAAGGGTACTGATGAAGGTGGTCTTCCAAGATTGTTCTTGATTGACAATACAACAAATGTTGATGGTAACGGTTGTGCAAGAGATATACTTGCAGTTATTACAACCGAAGATGCAAGCGGATATACAAACGGTGATACACCAATCGGTATTCAGGTAACAGAAGGTTGGCACACTGTAGTTGTCGCTGTATCAGAAGGTACATACAGAGTATTTATTGACGGTAAATATAAAGATGATGAAGGTAAACTTAGCCCTGCGGTTAAGGGTACTAAGGTTGGTTCCGGTTCAACATCAGCTCAAGTAACTCATCTTCCAAGCTTTGCAGTTGAAAATACAAAGTCAGACAGTGGCACAGCTTATTCAAAAGCTTTGATTGATAATGTAGTTGCATATAAGATTACAGATACACTTGATGCTAAGTATCTTCCAACTGAAACAGCAGCTCCGACACCTGCTCCGATACCTGCAAAGGTTACAATGAGCGTTGATGAAACTGCAAATACAGTTACATTGACATCAGATAAGGATACAGATGCAGTTCTTGTTCAAGCATCATACAGAACTGATAATACATTGGATTCAGTTAAGAAAGTTGTTAATCTTGAACTAAAAGCTAACGAGGCTAAACTAGTTCCTGCAACAGATTTAGCTACATTCACAACGAATGATAAGATAATGGTTTGGGATAGTCTAAAGACTATGACACCGCTTGCTAATGCTTGTACAGTAAAGAACGGTGCAGCGCAAGCAACAGCTAAGCCGGCTCCGACAGCTGAACCGACAGAAGCTCCGACAGCTGAGCCGACAGAAGCTCCGACAGCTGAGCCGACAGAAGCTCCGACAGAAACAGCTGCTCCGACAGATACACCGGCTCCAACAGCAACAGCTGTTCCTACTTATGCAGTATCAGGTACTGTAGACGCAGGTGTTAAATCTGTAACTCTTACAGATAAAGCAGAAGCTGAAAATACAATTACAGGTACAATCGAAGATACAGCTGTAACATTTACAGGTGTTAAAGCCGGTACATATACAGTATCAGCTGTAGCTAAAGATGATTACAAAGATTTAACAGTAACTCCTCAAGAAATTACAGTTAGCGGCAATCTAGCAGGTGTATTCACAGTAAAAACAACTGCTAAAGTTAAGAGTGCTGTAACTACTACAGTAACAGGCGGTACTGCTACAGTAACAGGCGCAACAGATTTGAAAAGCGTTGCTGAAGGTACAGAACTTACAATAACAGCTGCAACACCTGCTTTGGGTTACCTTGCTACTAATCCGACAATTACAGTAACAAAGACAGACGATGCCGAAACAACAGTAGCTGTAGCAGAAGGCAAGTTCACAATGCCTGCATACCCTGTAACAGTAACAGTTGCATATGCAGCAGATCCGACAGTGGCTATTGCAACTCTTGAAAATACTGCAACTTCAGGATGGGGCAGTAACAAAGGTACAACAGTAAATACTGAAACGGGATTAGAGCATTTCAATAATGATACTGATACATCATGGGCAGGAACAGCATTTGCACAGTTTACATTGCCAACATTGGCTGAAGGCGAAGGTGTTGCAAAAGCTGAATTGATTTACAATGTAAAACAAGGCGGTAATCGATCAAGAACATCTAAAATTTTCGCTTTGACAAACGGTAATATTGACTTGACAACAATGACAGGTACTGCTGCTGACAGATTTGCTGATGCAAGAACTCTTATTACTTCATTTAATACAGTAGTAGGCGAAAATGCTTTGACAACTGACGTTACTGCCGCTGCACAAGGTAAGAACGGTAAAATTACTCTAATGTTTACAGACAATGCAGGCGGTGCAGATTTGTATGGTAAAGCATCAGCTGATAAAGCTCCTGTTTTGAAGATTACAAAAGGTAAAGTAGTTACATTTAATGTGGCAGCCGCTGCAAATGCAGATACAAAAGTTGCAGGTGCAAAGATTGTAGTTAAGAATGGTGATACAACTGTTGCAACTATAACAACTGACGATCAAGGTGTAGCATCAACAGCTTTATCAGCAGGTACTTATACATACACTGTTGAAAGCAATGATTACGCAATCAAGAAAGACGGTACACTTACAGTTGCAGATTCAGTTGTAGCAGAAAATGTTGCTTTGACAGCTAATGCTGCAAAAACAGTTGAAATTGCTAACCCTGCAACAGGTACAACTCTTGCTCAAGGTGAAGAGGCTACTTATACAGCTACTGTAAAAGACCAGGATGGCAGAGTTATGACAGCAGCTGTTGATTGGGCTGTAGTAAACGGAGAGGATGCAGCTGCAGAAAATATTACAGTTGCAAACGGTAAAGTTAATGTTGCAGAAGAAGCAACAGCAGGTGATTACAAAGTTAAAGCTACAGTAAACGGAACAACAGTTTCAGCAACTGCTGATTTGAAAGTTATTGCTGCTGAAAAACTTAACCTAAGTATTACTTCTCAAAATGCTGACCAAGGTACAGTTGCATATACTGTAAACGGTGTTGCAAGTACAGATACTCAGTTGAATAAGGGTAAGAAGATTGTTGCAACAGCTACTCCTGCAGCTCTTTATGAATTTGCAGGTTGGGCAACATCAACAGAAAATGCAACAGCAGGAACATATGTAAGCACAGATGCTCAATATTCATTTGATTTAACTGCTAATACAACACTTATTGCTGTATTTAAGTATAATGGTATCTATTATCAGAATGATTATAACAATGCAACAGAAAGTGATTGGAAATCGGGCAATACAGGTAGATATACTGTATCTATTGCCGGTGATGACGATAAGTATACTCAAATTTCAGCTGTCAAAACAGGTGAAAACGGTACTTCTATAACAAGCAGTGCAGTTCAAGTTGATGCGGATAAAGATTATATTGCTGAGTTTGATTTGGCTTTAACAGGTGGAACTAATCAATTATCAGGATTTGCTGTGAAAGCGAAAGATTCAGACAAGTATGCGCTTGTATTACAGTTGAAAACTGCTAATACTACAACATGGACAGTAAACGGAACAACTGATGTTACACTTGAAAAGGGTGTATTATATCACTATACAATCGAAAAGGTTGAAACAGGTGTAAAGGTTACAATAGCACCAAAAGCCGGTGGTGATGCGGTTGTAGACGGTGTAACATATACAAATGATACAGCTACGACAGGCGAATTTGCCGGTAAAGTAAGTAATGCAGGTCTTGCAGGTATGCAATTTAATACAAAGAGATACTATGCAGGAATGCAGATTGATAATGTATTGGTAAAAGCCCCTGCAACAACATCTGTAACTGAATAATTTATAAAGTAATAAAAGAACGGTCGTATGGCCGTTCTTTTTGCTTGACAAATGTAGCTGTGTGTGATAATATAATAAAAGAAATGGTAAACAAACCATGCTGCATGTTAATAATTTAGTAGAAAGAAATATTTTCTACGAAATAGTTACCTATTTGGACGATAGGTAACTATTTTTTTATTATCACTATACAAAGCAGTAAAACCAAAGTTAAATAAACAATAGCTTCACTCATATGCACACCCCCTTCAAGGTGGTGTCAGCATGGTTTGCAACCATTTCAGAATGTTATTATATCATAGAGGGAAGAATTTGTCGATAAATGTAAATGCTATGATAATTTCTTATAATAAAAATATGGAATTTTGCGTTTAAATAACAAATATTTCAAAAATATTTCGTATTTTGCGTTTAATGTGTAATCTATATGTAACAAAATTACGAAAATTACTTGCATTTATATACAATATATAGTATAATAGTTTAGATAGCAAAAAAGTAATTTCGGAGGGGTTTTATGTACTGCAAAAATTGTGGCAGACAACTGAAAGAGGGAACACGTTTTTGTGACAGATGTGGTCAATCAGTAAGAAAAAACAACCAGAACAGCCAAACTACAAAACGCAAAGAAATCGAGGAACTGAAGGCTGAACGTCTTAATCGTAAACGTCGTTTACAGGAAAAAGAGGCAAAACAAGCCCGTAATAAAAAACGTAGAAAAAGTAAGGGGAGTGTTATGATTTTCATAATCGTAGCACTGCTTATCGCAATAGTAAGCGTGATTATCGGCTATAATATGATGGCTCCGAACGATAACGGATTAGGCACTGCTCCTACTTCAACAAATTCGCCTGCAAGTGCAACGAATACACCAACAGATACAGCAAACAACGTATCATCAACATCATCGCCGTCAAATTCAGCAAGCAAAAACGGTTATTCAAAAATGACAATAAGCGGTGTGACGTGCGTTTATCCGTCTACTTTTAATTCAAATCCGACAGCAGGCAATCAAAAACTTAACTTAACTGATGCGCTTGGCGGTGCAACTATGACTGTTTCGCAAGAGGGAAAGAGCGGTGCCCCGTCTGACCTTATGCGTGACTATGCACGTCAAACTGGCGGCGAAGTTTCATATTCTCGTGCCGGTGACGATTGGTATGCAGTTACTGTGACAACAGATGATACTGTTTACCACAGAAAATGCGTATTGAAAAACGGAATTGCGGTATATTATGATTTCTCATATTCTTCGATGACATCAACAGCTCAAAAATATACTGAATACATTGACTATATGGACAGCAATTTCAAATAATTTAAGAAAGATATTTGATTGCAAAACATATTGACGCAATCAAAATTAAGCAAATCAATATTTTTAATATTTTAGATTTCGAGCGGACAGCCTTTGTTGGTTGTCCGTTTTTTTGTATTCGTTCGATGTAGCGACTGACTATTGTTTCCGCGTCCGCTATTGCTCTGCTTTCAAGTTTTGGATTATAGTCTTTGAGAATTATTATTGCTTGGCTCACATACGGTGATGAAAAATTATTTAAAATAACTACTTTCTTTGTCAATTCTTTCATTACTAATCTCCAATCATTTCAATTTGTTTTATTTCCATTATTTCCGACTATGAAAAAGTATATACCTGCTTTATTTTTGTAACATTAATCAAAAATAAATGT
>ERZ773162.1811-NODE-1811-length-15636-cov-3.178808_pt1 | contig 15636 bp, 10 predicted proteins | sample MGYA00511113_ERZ773162 | MGnify/ENA primary metagenome ERZ773162 (study PRJEB29015, sample SAMEA2737807) | human gut metagenome | biome: human gut; feature: human-associated habitat; material: faeces | place: China | collected 2012 ... | reverse complement strand
AGATAGGAAAAGATCAGCGCGGCGGAAATTCCCACGGCGCTGGCCGTGAAGCCCCCCATGAAAAGCCCCAGGAAACCATCCTCATCCACGGCTTTTCGGATGCCCTGATAGAGCGTGTTTCCGAAGCCCAGAAGCGGTACTCCCGCCCCGGCTCCGGCGAAATCCCGAAAGGGCTCATAGATCCCCAGGAAGCCTAAGACCGCCCCGGAGCAGACCAGCATCACCATGACCCGGCCCGGCATCATTTTTGTGCGGTCCAATAGAACCTGTACCAGGGCACAGATGATGCCGCCCACAAGAAATGCCCGGACCAGTTCCATAATTATTTCATTCATACTACTATCCATTTCTTTCACACCTCCATCCGTTCCAGTATCACCGCATGGGCGATTCCCGGGATGCTCTGACCTTCGTTGTAGCTGACAGTAGATAGTAGTGCGCCGGTGGGCACAAACAGCACCCGGCTCCACTCACCACGCATCAGCTTCGGCAAAATACGGGCACACAGCGTTACTGCAGAGCAGCCGCATCCGCTTCCTCCGGAGTGGACATCCTGCTCACCGCGGTCGTAAATTTCCAGTCCACAGTCCATGTGATTTCCGGTAATGTCATACCCGCTACTTTTCATAAAATCCAAAAGGGCTTTCTGTCCCACTGCACCCAGATCTCCGGTGATGATGCGGTCATAGTAAGAGGCATCCACGCCAAAATCCTCAAAATTCTGCCGTATGGTGTTCCAGGCCGCCGGGGCCATGGCGGCGCCCATATTCATGGAATCTTTGGTTCCCATATCCACCAGCTTTCCGGTGGTGATGCCGGTTACGGCGACACGGGTTTTATTCTTTCCAAGCACTACCGCCCCGCACCCGGTCACGGTCCAGGTGGCGCTCTGTGCCCTCTGATTCCCGTATCCCAGCGGAAAACGGAACTGCTTCTCTGCCGTTGCGTAATGGCTGGAAGCCAGGGTCAGCACCCGGTCCGCATATCCGGCATTTACGCACATGGCCCCCAGGCCCAGCGCCTCTCCCATGGTAGAGCAGGCTCCGTAAAGGCCGAACAGCGGAATTTCCAGATCTACCGTACCGAAGGAAGTGGCAATCAGCTGTCCCAGAAGATCCCCTGCAAAGAGGTAACGCACCTCCCTCCGGTGAATATTTTCCTTCTCCAGCGCCAGATCTGCCGCCTGCTTCTGCATGGCACTCTCTGCCTGTTCCCAGTTTTCCATTCCAAACATCTCATCCTGCTCGATGACATCAATTTCGTCTGCCAGCGGTCCCTGGCCTTCCTTCTTTCCCGCGACCGAAGCCCAGGATGCCACAAATGCGGGATGTTCAAACCGCAGACTTGCTTTTCCCACCTGCATAAAAAAACTCCTTTCCTGCGCATTCCTTCTGAACTTAGTATGCGCAAAAAAGGAGTTTTTATTTTTATGGATTTATGCGGTCAGCATTTCTTTTTCTTTCTTCGCTGCCTGATACCCCAGTACGCATACAGCGCCAACCAGAACCAGTCCGATGAGGTCCGTCAGGCTGCCCGGTACTAAAAGTGTCAGGCCGCCAACAATGCAGAGAATCCTCTCCCACCATTTCATATCACGGAATACGAAGCCACTTAGGCCCGCTGCCACGCCAAAGATACCGATGATGCTGGTGATGGTAATCATAACAACCTCCGGGATGGTGGTGTTGATGAACAGCATAGCCGGGTTCATGGCAATGATATACGGCACAATAAAAGCGGCGATGGCAAGGCGGCTTGCGTTGAACGCGGTCTTCATCGGTCCGGCCTTCGCGATGGCTGCGCCTGCGTAGGCAGCCAGTGCCACCGGCGGTGTGATATCTGCCACAATGCCGAAGTAGAATACGAAGAAGTGTGCTGCCAGCATCTCAACGCCGATGTCCGGGCTCATAAGGATCGGAGCACAGGTTGCTGCCATAATGCAGTAGGTTGCGGTGGTCGGAACGCCCATGCCGAGCACGATACAGCAGACCATGGTAAGCAGTAACGCTACGATCATGACACCTCCGGAGGCGGATACAATGGCACGCAAAAGCTTGGATGCAAGGCCAGTAGAGGTAATGCAGCCTGCCACGATACCTGCCATGGTACATGCGGAGGCAACGGTAATGGTTCCCTTACCGCCTGCTTCCAGGGCGTCAATGATCTTACCCGGAGTGATGCGGTTATCGGCATTGAACAGGCCAACCAGGATGGTAACCAGGATTGCGATAGCTGCGGAGCTCTGCATGGTGCGGGTACCGTTAGATACCAGGACCACCAGGACTACCAGTGGAGTCAGCAGATAAAGTTTCTTTACTAAATAGCTGAATTTCGGAAGGCTGTCTTTATCAAGACCCTGTAAGCCCAGCTTCTTTGCTTCTAAGTGTACGGCAATGTAAATACCCGCGAAGTACAGGATTGCAGGAAGGATTGCCAGTACTGCAATGCGGGAATACGGAACGCCGGTATACTCTGCCATCAGGAATGCTGCTGCGCCCATGATCGGCGGCATGATCTGTCCGCCGGTGGAGGCTGCTGCCTCAACAGCGCCTGCAAACTCCGGTTTATAACCGGTCCGGATCATCATCGGGATGGTCACGGAGCCGGTGGTCACGGTGTTTCCTACAGAAGAACCGGAAACCATACCGCACAGCGCAGAGGAGATGACCGCTACCTTAGCCGGACCGCCGCAGGAAGAACCTGCCACACAGTTTGCCAGATCAATGAAGAACGCCGAGATACTGGTTCTCTCCAGGAACGCGCCGAAAATGATGAATACCACAATGTACTTCTGACACACGTTGATCGGGGTGTTCATCACACCGTTGGTGGTGTAGAACAGATCATAAACGACCTTGCCAAAACGGACATTTGCAAAGGTGTAAATGAGCAGCGCGCCTACCACAAAAAGGATCGGAAGACCGACACAGCGACGGCAAAGCTCCACCAAAACCAGAATAGCCACAATTGCCAGCGCAAGCATAAACGGGTCTTTGGAAATGACGCTGTAGCTGGTCAGCAGAATCTTCTGGGCATTGGCTGCAAAGTACAGGAACGGGCCTGCGCCTGCCACCATCAGCGCCACATCATACCACGGAATGTGGTTCACACGGACATGGCCTTTTTTGATCGGATAGTTTAAAAAACCGATGACGATGATCATGGCCAGGAATAAGCTTAAGCGCACCTCCGGGAGGCTCTTGTCTACCAGGGTCAGGTAGATGCAGAACAGAGAAAATCCTGCCATCAGGAAACGGACCACGTTCTTCGGCTTTCCTTCCCATACACGGACATTGGATTCCCTGTCATATTTTTTCATGACCGCATCGACATCCTCCGCGGTTCCGGTTAAGCCGTCGGCTGCCGGTGCCGTGTTCACTGCGGCTTCTGTTTTGTGTTTGTTCAGAAAGCTCATAAATCAAATCCCCTTCCTATTCCATTTCAGGCGTACCTTTCCAGAAACACCCTGTTTGCTATTCTGCTGCATGCAATTCACAGTTTCCTGCCGCACCTTCGTCCTTATTTGGTCGGTACGGTCAGGCCCTTTTCAGCAAAATATTTCGCTGCGCCTGCATGGTACGGAACTGCGGTTACGGAAGCTGCAAAGTCAAGATCCAGCTCATTTTTCTTGTCATGTCCCAGGGTATCGATGCTGTCGTAGATGCCTGCAACCACATTATAAACATCATTTTCATCTACATCATCCTGCGCGATGATAACTGCACCGACTGCAACGGTCGTAGCGTCTTTGTCAAGTCCGTATGCATCCTTTGAGATGACATTCTTTGTGTAATAGGGAGAGGTTTCCTGGAGCTTTGCAATGTGCTTATCATCCAGCTCTACCAGATATACGTCTCTGGTTGCTGCCAGGGAGGTCACCGCAGTAGTCGGTGCGCCTGCCACAATGAAGGCTGCGTCAATCTTTCCGTCCTGCATTGCCTCTACGCTGTCACCGAAGGACTGGTAGGTAGGTTTGATATCGTCAATGGTTAAATCGTATGCGCCCAGGCAATCCAGAGCGTTGAAGTAAACACCGGAACCGGAATCGCCAACGGATACGGTCTTGCCCTTTAAGTCAGCCACGGTCTTGATGTCCGGATCCAGGGTTACGATCTGTACCTGCTCCATGTAGAGCGCTGCCACAGTGGAAAAACCGTCGATCTTGGCGCCCTCGAAAAGGTTTGTGCCGTTATACGCGTATGCCATAACATCGGACTGTACAAAACCGAGCTGCGCATCGCCGGCATCCATTGCCTCAATGTTTCCTTTCGAGCCCTTTCCCACGATGGCGGTCACGGTTGTGTCAGTCAGGTCGCTGATCTGACCGGCAATGACACTTCCGAAGCCGTAGTAGGTACCCTGGTCACCTCCGGTGGTGAAAATGAGTTCCTTGCCGCTGCCTGCCAGACCGATCTTATCTGCCGGTGCTGCTTTGGTGTCTGCGCTGCCGGTCGCAGTGGTATCTGCAGTCTTGGTGTCAGCCGCAGCAGTGGATGCTGCGCCGGAACCGCCGCAGGCTGTGAGGGATAATGCTGCCATCATAGATGCCATAACCAGTGCCATATTCTTTTTCATAATCATGTCCTCCTCAGGTTCTCTTCAAAATACGAATACTCTTTCTTTTATTTCGTATCACTGTATTTTCTTAACTTGAGGCTCATTATAGCACAGGTTTTTTTGAATATCAAGTAAATAGTTGTATATATTACAGTTTTTAAGTTGTGATTCTCAGTGTGAACTTGCAAATCGAACTGATCTGCTAAAGACGGATCGCTGCCTGATATGCCTCAGAAGTTGCCTCAAGGGCACGTCTTGCCTGATGTGCATCTCCGATCACATATACTTCTTTTCCAAGCTTTTCGATCTGACCGGCAAACGGATTGAAGCTTCGATATCCCATGGCCAGCACAACGCTGTCATAGCCGCGTGCTTCCTGTCTGGTACCGTCTGCACTTTCATATTCCACGCCATCCTTATAAAAACGGCACACCTTCGCTCCCGTGATCTGGCCGATCCGGTATTGTTCAAAATCCTTCATCAAATAGATTTTATGCTCCCTGATCACATCTGCTCCGATTTCCCCACGCAGCTCGATCACATCGACCTCATGCTCCTGCTCTCCGAGGAGTGCCGCGATCTCACAGCCAACCATTCCTCCGCCGACAACAAGGACCTTTTTCCCCGGTGCGCACGTTCCATCCAGCACAGCGGAACCCGAGAGGATTTCCGGCTGGTCAATTCCTTCAATTGGCAGAACCAGTGGCTTTGCGCCGGTAGCAACGATCACGGCATCCGGATTTTCTTTGCGGATCAGCTCCAGGGTAACCTCCTGACCCAAAACGATCCTGACACCATCCTTTTCACAGCGGTGAATGTATGCGCGTACCATATTGGTAATATCTCCTTTTCCAGGCGGAAAGGCAGCCAGGCGCATGTTTCCTCCGAGCACATGCCCGGCTTCATAAAGTGTAACGCTGTGACCGCGTTCTGCTGCCACAAAAGCAGCACACAGACCGCCGACACCGCCGCCGATCACCATCACCTTCTTTGATGTTTCCGCCATTTTCCACTGCTCACTCTCATGGCCGAGGAACGGGTTTGTCAGACAGCACAGCGGTTTTCCCTGATACATGCTTGGAACACAGCCCTGAAGACACGCAATGCATGGGATCATGTCCTCCAGCCGTCCTTCCAGAGCTTTTTTCGGCATCTCCGGATCTGCCAGGCTCTGACGTCCAAAGGCAACCAGATCAGTCCGGCCCTCCCGCACCAGAAGTTCAGCGTACTGCGGTTCCGTAAAACGGCCTACCGTGATGACCGGAATCGTCACAGCACGCTTGATCTCTGTGACAAGGTCCGCAGAAAAGCCTCCATGGACCGCAGTCGGTGCCCACATATATTCATCACGGATATGTACTGACCGGGATACATGAAGCGCATCAACACCGTAATCCTCCAGGCAGGCTGCGATCGCGGCACTGTCATGTACGTCATTTCCGCCTAAAATCTCGTCAGAGCTGTTGATACGGGCCAGGACCGCAATCCTGTCTCCGACCCGTTCCCGGATCTTTTCGATGATCAGCCGCGGAAAACGCATCCTGTTCTCAAAGCATCCTCCAAACTCATCTACCCGCTTATTGGTCCGTGGAGAAAGGAATGAATTCACCAGATACCCATGCGCCATGTGAACTTCCACGGCATCCGCGCCGGCCTTCCAGGCTCGCTCCGCAGCATCTGCATAGCCATCGACCAGGTGATAGATTTCCTCTGTTGTCAGTGTCTGCGGGATATCTCTTCCACACTGTGTGCAGATGGATGATGCCGCCTTGATCGGCGCCCCTGCATTCTTCGCATTTCCCTCCGGCCCTGCATTCTGAAGCTGGATGGAAACCTTCGCCCCCTCCCTGTGGCAGGCCTCGATCACCTTTTGAAAGCTTTCGATCATGCTGTCATCGTAGAGACATGGCTTTCTCGGTCCGCCCTTCGCATCCGGATGGACAACGGTTGCCTCGATCGTGATCAGGCCAAAGCCTCCTTTTGCGCGTTCTGCATAATAGGCTGCAGACTGTTCACTCATCGTGCCGTCGGTATTTGCAAAGTTGTTGCCCATCGGCGGCACCACAAATCTGTTTTTCACTGTCATATTGCCAATTTCTATCGGCTGAAACATTGCTTTAAATTTCATTGTAGCTCCATTCTGTATCTTATTTTATTTGCAGTCTTATTTTTCTCCGTTCAAAAGCTCTGGCCATGCTTCTTTAAGAACCTTTACGGTATTCTCGTATGTATAGGCGGCAGCCTTCTCCACCCCCTTCGCCAGGATGGCATCGGAGATCACCTCGACGCCGACCGCGAGCGGAGATACTCCGGCTTCGCGGACCATGCGGACAAAGCCTGCAGTATCCTTAGCTCCCGTGCCGGGCGCAAGCCTGTCATGCATGGATTCATCTCTTAAAACAGGCGCTGCATAAGGTCTTTCATAGGCATCATTGATCTGGATGCTTACCACCTTTTTGGCAATTTCTTTTGTCAGGATGTCATAGGGCTGATCGGCTCTTACCCAGTGCCAGCTGTCCAGAATGATCATCGCATTTTCGCAGCCGGAGGCCATCACCACCTGATACGCCTTTTTCAGATCCGGGATTCCGCTGTACGGCATCGGCTCTACTCCGATCATATATTCCCCGGCTCTCTGACAAAGCTCTTTTAACTTCTGAGCTGTCTGCTCCACCGGATAGTTTTCCATCAGACCACAGTTGATATGGCGGACACCAAACAGCTGACACATATGAAAGCAGATCTGCTCTTTGTATTTCTGTTCGTAAGAACGATGCTCCTCTGCCCACTGTACGATATATTCTACTTCCGTGACCTTCATATCGTACTTTTCCAGTATCGCGAGAATGTCACTGTCCGTCAGGCCCTCATTTAAGGCATCCGCATAGGTTTCTGCCCGCAGGCCGATTCCTTCGTAGCCTGCTTTTTTTGCTGCCTGTACCCGCTCTTCAAAGCTGCACTGATCGCCCAGAGTCCAGGAACTAATTGTAATTGGATGCAAGTTTGACATGATATTTCCTCCTGATCTTTCAGATTGTATCTGATATTTTTCTATCAATATCTTGTTCTATTATACGTAATGCTGTTTTCAAAAACCAATGTATCTTTTTTGCCGCATTCATAGAAAGAATCTATCAATTATGCTATACTGACTGAAGGAAGGAGTCGTTTTTTATGAATCTGTATCAGCTTCGTTACTTTGTCACCCTTGCAAAATTCCAGCATTACATGAAAGCCTCCGAGCAGCTGTGCATCACACAGCCAAGCCTGAGTCATGCTATCTCAGCGCTGGAAAAAGAGCTTGGAATTAAGCTGTTTGAAAAAGACGGAAGAAATGTCATTCTCACAAAATGCGGAAAAAGCTTTTTAAAAGACGCAGAGCATACCCTCCAGCTACTCGACAGCAGTGTCGAGCGCCTGAAGTCATCCGCTCAGGGGAACGGACGGCTTGATATCGGCCTGCTTCCCACTCTCGGAACTGATTTTGTTCCCCGCCTGATCCGCGGATTTCTGACAACCTGTCCGGATAAAACCATCGATTTTCATTTTTACAACGGCCTGACCGCAGACTTTCTGGAGGATTTAAAAAATCAGAAATACGATTTCACATTTTGCTCCAGAATGGACCAGGAACCTCTTATCGACTTTATTCCTGTTGCCAGACAGGAGCTCGTGGTCATCGTTCCTCCGGATCATCCGCTTTCTGACCGGACAGAAATCCGGCTTTGTGAGACTCTGGATTATCCGCAGATCCTGTTTTCCAGGCGAAGCGGCCTGCGCCCCATGATCGATAAGCTGTTTCTTGCCTGCGGAAAACAGCCGGACTGTATCTTTGAGATTGATGAAGACCAGACCATTGCCGGCTTTGTGGCTAACGGATTTGGCATCGCAGTTGTTCCGAATATGCCGATCCTTGCCAGCATGCACCTGAAGGTCATCCACATTACAGAAGCAAACTGGGAACGCCGTTTCTATATAGCGTATCTGAAAAACCGCTACCGTACACCGCTTGCGGAGCAGTTTCTGAGCTATGTGAAAAGCCATGCTCTGATCTGAAAAAGGCGTGTAAAAAATGATTTCTCATTTTTTACACGCCCTTCTTTTTTTCTCTATAAGCTTGTATGGATCAGATTCAGGATCTCACTCAGATCCGATGCATTCATCTGCCCCGGTGCTGACGCTTTTCCCACTGCCCCGAAGGTCAGTGCCGAACCAAAGCACTCTCCGCAAAGACGGCTGATCAGCCCGGTTGCCGACATGGACATGGTAATGATCGGACGGTCTGCGTACTCTGATACCATCTCCTCGGTAGCTGAAAGCAGGGTCAGAACATCTTTTCTGCTCTGCGGCATCACCGCGATCTTTGGAATATCTGCATCCAGCTCCTGCATTTTTCTCAGACGTCTTACGATCTCGTCTTTTTCCGGTGTTTTTTCAAAATCATGGTTGGAAGCTACCACAACAACACCACTCTCATGTGCTGACTCAATGATATCCCTTACCACCTCATCGCCGGTAAAGGCTTCCACATCCACCAGATCGATCAGTCCAGTCGCAGCAGCCCTTTTATTTAACTCGGCATAAGCAGCCGGCTCAATTGCCTTTTCTCCGCCCTCGTTGGCGGTCCGGAAGGTAAAAAGGACCGGGGTATTTCCAAGCACCTGGCGCAGTTCTGTCATCAAGGCTTCTACCTGTGCAAAATCAAAGACACCATTGAACCAGTCAGCCCGCCACTCAACGACATCCTTCTTTACGCTTTCAAAGGATTTTGCTGCTGCCAGAATCTCATCCCTTGTTGTACCGACGATCGGCACACAGATTTTCGGAATGCCCTCTCCGATCCGCACGCCGCGAACTTCTACCCAGCTATTCGTTTCCGTATTCATTCACATTCCTCCAGCTTTTTTCATTCATGCCAAGACTGTGCGCTGCACAGACCTCAGTCATCATAACGGATATGCAGCACCTCTTTCATATGCTCGATCGGCATATCCTTTCCGGTCCACAGCTTAAATGCCGCAGCGCCCTGGAACAGCATCATGCCCATACCATTCATGGTCTTGCATCCCGCTTTTTTCGCCATTGCGCGCATCTTTGTCTCCAGCGGAGAATACGGAATGTCCACAACGATCAGCTCCGGTCTGAAATAAGACTCATCCGGCACGACAGACAGACCTTCCAGAGGCTTCATTCCAACACCGGTTCCGTTTACAAACAGATAGGAATCTGCCATCTCTGCCCGTAAGCGGTCTTTATCATCCAGATCGTAGAGAACAGCCCTGCAGGATGTTCTTTCATTGATCTTCCTGACAGTTTCCTCTGCGTTGTCCCAGAATTTATCGTGCGGATTAAAAATAGAAATTTCCTTTACTCCGTCCAATGCCGCCTGGATCTCTACTGCTGTTGCGGCACCGCCGGCTCCGACAATTGTCATCTTCTTTCCGATCACATCGATATCGTTATCCTTTAACGCCTGCATAAAGCCGATACCGTCTGTGATATGTCCGGTCAGAACACCATTTTCATTGACAATGGTATTCACTGCACCGCAGAGTTCTGCAGCCGGTGACAGCTTATCCAGATATTTACCTACAACCGTTTTATTCGGCATGGAAACATTGGCTCCGACCAGCTTCATTGCGCGAAAGCCCCTGATCGCATCCTCCAGCGTACTGTTGTCCACCTCAAACGCAAGATATGCGTAGTCGAGACCAAGGTAAGCAAACGCTTCATTGTGCATTGCCGGTGAATTAGAATGCCGGATCGGATACGCAAATAACCCGATCAGTTCTGTATGTCCAGTAATTCTTTCTGCCATCATTCATACCCCTTTCACTTAAATAACACTCTTATTTTTATATCACGCATGCAGCGCAAATACAACCATTTCCGTTTCTGGGTGCGTAACCCTGAATTTCAAGGTTACAGATAATCGTGCCGCTCAAGAACACTTAAAATATTTCTTCCCTCTTCGGTTCCCTCTATGATCCTGCGCGCACGTTTGCTGTCACCGATGTTTATGATCTCGACATTGGTATCTGAAAAGGTCTCTTCAAGCTCTTTTAATACCGGTGTGCTGGCTTTCATGCCCAGGCAGATAAAACCATAATCGAAGGGAAGCTCTTTGATTTCATCCTGCGGTGTTTTTACGATAAACCGGTCATTTCTGACCTCCTGGAGCATCGTATTCACCATCTGTTCCACCTGATATTTTTTCAGTTTTGCATGGATGTCACATCTGGAAACCGGGTCGAGTCCGTTTCCGATCATGGGAAGCATCTCAACCATGGATACCCGTGCTCCGCGCTCCGTGAAGAATTCCATGACATCCAGGCCAACTGCACCGCCTCCGATGATCACAACCTTCCTGCCTTCCATATGCTCCGGATATTCCGGAATCCGCTCGATCATTTTTAACACGGTTGCAACATGACTGTCCTCTTTGTCAACAAGCTCGTGAAGTCCCCGGATCGGCGGCAGCGTCGGTTCAGATCCGGTTGCATTCACAATGATGTCCGGATTCAGGCTTTTCACAAGCTCTGTGGTTGCCTGCGTGTTACAGAATACAAACAGGTTGTGCAGCTTTGCTGCCCGGCGGATCAGGTACTGCGGAAATTCTCCAAGTCGTTTTTTGTCCGGAATTTTTGAGATCACCGATGCAAGACCACCCAGCTCTGCTTTTTTTTCAATCAAAAATGTCGTACAGCCGACCTCCGCAGCGGTGCATGCCGCTTCCAGACCTGCGGTACCGCCTCCGATGACAACGACATTGCAGGGCTTTTTGATTTTATGCTTTATATAGTCTTCTCCACTGTTTACTGCCGGATTGACGGTGCAGCGGATGGGCTGGTTCAGGCCGATGCGGTGTCCCGCACAGCCGATGTTGCAGGAAATACAGCTGCGAAGATCACATTCGTTTCCATATTCAACCTTGTTGACCCATTCCGGCTCCGCGATCAGGCCGCGTCCCATGCCAATAAAATCTGCATCCCCCTTCGCAAGGATTTCCTCCGCGATCTGTGGATGACGGATATTTCCGACAGCAATGCAGGGTTTCCCGAATTTTTCCTTCACAGCTCTTGCCATATAAGAACGCCAGCCGTCCGGGAGATAATTTGCATCTATCTGGTACTGGATGGAACCATTCAGGCCACAGGAAACATCAAAGACATCCACTTCTTTTTCAAGGTATTCCAGATAAGCCAGGGTGTCCTCCAGTGTATTTCCGCCCTCCATAAGCTCATCCGCGCTGATGCGCAGGAAAATCGGGAAATGCGGCCCGACCTGTTTTCGAACTGCCTCCAGGATCATATGCGCAAAGCGGGTACGGTTTTCAGCGGAACCGCCAAATTCATCTGTCCGTTTGTTGTAGATCGGAGAAAGGAACTGGCTGATCAGGTAGGAATGGCCCGCATGGATCTCGACTGCGTCAAAGCCACAAATCTGTGCACGTCTGGCAGCTTCTGCATATTTACGGACAATATGCAGGATTTCTTCCTTTGTCAGAGGCCTCGGGATTTCACCACCTTCCTTAGAAGGCACATCTGAGGCAGAAACCGGCTGCATTCCGATACGGGATGACATGGCAGACGCACCCGCGTGATTGATCTGTATGGCGATGCAGGCTCCGTGCTTATGAACATTTTCGCATAGCTTATACAGGCGTGGTATGTAATTGTCCGAATCTATGCGCAGCTGGGTCGTTCCGTTGGAGCCCTGCGGAGAATCCACACTGGCATTTTCAACGATCAGCAGTCCGGTACCGCCTTTTGCCCGCTGTTCATAGTAATTGATGTGCAGAAAGCTCATTTCTCCGTTCTGCTCTCCAAAATTGGTGCCCATCGGCATCATCACAATTCTGTTTTTTACAGTCATATGACGAATGGTCACGGGACTGAAAATATGCTGGTATTTGTTTTTCATGATATACTCCGTTGTAATTTGATATCTACAATGTAAGCCAAATGATAAAAAAATACCAATTCGTTTTATTCAAAAAACCCATAGATTTCGTCTATGGGTTTTCATGCTCTTCGATTCTTTTCTATTCTTTTTACTCCAGCTCAAATGCTCCGGTATAGAGCTGATAATATTTGCCGTGTTCCGCGATCAGCTGCTCATGGTTGCCGCGCTCGATGATATGACCGAGCTGCAGCACCATAATAACGTCTGCGTTTTGAATCGTGGACAGGCGGTGCGCGATAACGAACACCGTACGTCCGTACATGAGGCCATCCATGCCGGCCTGCACGATGGACTCCGTGCGGGTATCAATCGAGCTGGTCGCCTCATCAAGAATCATAACCGGCGGATCGGCAACCGCCGCACGCGCGATGGAAAGCAGCTGGCACTGACCCTGCGACAGACTGCCGCCGTCGCCGTCGATGACGGTATCGTAGCCGTCCGGCAGTCGGCGGATGAAGTCGTCCGCATTGGCAAGCTGCGCCGCAGCCACGACTTCCTCGTCGGTCGCATCCAGACGACCGTAGCGGATATTATCGCGGATGGTGCCGGTAAACAGGTTGGTATCCTGCAGAACGATGCCGAGCGAGCGGCGAAGATCGGCTTTTTTGATCTTATTGATATTGATGCCGTCGTAGCGGATCTTGCCGTCCGCGAGGTCGTAGAAACGGTTGATCAGGTTGGTGATGGTCGTTTTACCCGCGCCGGTTGCACCGACGAACGCGACCTTCTGACCGGGCTCGGCGTACAGCGTGATGTCGTGCAGAACGATCTTATCCGGGTTATAACCGAAATCCACATCGAAGAAGCGGACATCGCCGCGGACCTGCGTGTAGGTGGTGGTGCCGTCCTCGTGCGGGTGCTTCCACGCCCAGATGTTGGTCTTTTCCGGGGTTTCAACGAGTTCGCCGTTCTTGTCGTACTTGGCGTTAACGAGAGTAACGTAGCCGTTGTCTACCTCAGGCTCCTCGTCCATCAGCTCAAAGATACGCTCGGCACCGGCAAGCGCCATAACGATGGAGTTGAACTGCTGCGAAATCTGCGTTACCGGCTGGGTGAACGACTTGGTCAGCTGCAGGAAGGACGCGATAACGCCGATGGTGATGCTGTTTCCGACCACGCCGGACAGCGCCAGCGCACCGCCGACAACCGCCACCAGAACGTACAGCAGGTTGCCGATGTTCATCATGATCGGCATGAGGATGTTTGCGAAGGTATTCGCACTCGCAGCATTCTCGCGCAGCTCATCGTTGAGCTCATCGAACTGCTCCTTGCACTTTTCCTCGTGGCAGAACACCTTGATGACCTTCTGACCGTTGATCATCTCCTCGATATAGCCGTTGACCCTGCCGAGCGACTTCTGCTGCTCGAGGAAGTACTTCGCGGACTGACCGCCCAGCTTCTTTACCACCTTGAGCATGACGCACACGCCGAGCAGTACGAACAGCGTCAGCCATACATTCGTCACCAGCATGCCGATGAACACTGAGATAATGGTCATCGCCGAGGAAAACATCTGCGGCACGGACTGGCTGAGCATCTGCTGCAGCGTATCGGTATCGTTGGTGAAATGGCTCATCAGATCGCCGTGGGTATGCGTATCGAAGTAGCGAATCGGCAGCTTCTGCATGTGCGCGAACATCTCGTCACGCACCTTTTTGAGCACGCCCTGCGAAATGCTGACCATCAGCCAGTTGTAGATGAACGTAGTCGCAATGCCGATGAGATAGATCACCGCCATGCTTATCAGCGCATGCAGCAGACCGGTAAACACCGGAGATGCCTGCAGCAGCAGCGGAGAAATATAGTCGTCGATCAGGCTTTTGAGGAACATGGAGCCTGCCACGTTTGCCACAGCCGACAGAAGAATGCAGATCAGTACGACCACAAACTGTACGCCGTAGCCCTTCTGAATATATTTCATAAGACGTCCGAGCGTCTTTTTCGGATTTTTGCTACGCTTGCCGCCCATCATGCCTCTGCGGCCGCCGGGTCCGCGCATCTGAGGTCTTGCCATTATTCCTCACCGCCCTTTCTGTTCTGCTGGTTGTAGATTTCCTGATAGATCGTGTTGGCGGCGAGCAACTCATCGTGCGTGCCGACAGCCTGCACGGTGCCGCCGTCGAGAATGACGATCTGATCCGCATCCTGCACAGAGGAAACACGCTGTGCAATGATAATCTTGGTCGTGTCCGGGATTTCCTCCGCGAATGCCTTGCGGATGAGCGCATCCGTCTTGGTATCTACCGCACTGGTCGAGTCATCAAGAATGAGGATCTTCGGCTTTTTCAGCAGCGCACGCGCAATGCAGAGTCGCTGCTTCTGACCGCCGGAAACATTCGAGCCGCCCTGCTCAATGTGGGTGTCGTACTTATCCGGCATCTGCTGGATGAATTCATCCGCCTGTGCCAGACGGCATACGCGCTCGAGCTCCTCATCCGAGGCGTTTTCATCACCCCAGCGAAGGTTTTCCTTGATCGTGCCGGAGAACAGCACGTTCTTCTGGAGCACCATGGCAACCTGATCGCGCAGCGCCTCGATATCGTAATCGCGGACATCCACGCCGCCGACCTTGACCGTGCCGTGCGTGGTATCGTACAGGCGCGGAATCAGCTGCACAAGCGTAGACTTCGCGGAACCGGTGCCGCCGAGAATGCCGACGGTCTGACCGGCCTTGATATGCAGGTTGACGTTTTTGAGCGCCAGCTTGCGCTCATCGCCCTTGTAGCTGAAGGAAACGTCATCGAACTCGATCGCGCCGTCCTTGACCTCGTGAATCGGGTTTGCGGGATTGTGCAGGTCGGGCTGCTCATCGAGGATTTCGGCAACACGCTCTGCGCTCGCCTTGGCCATGGTGATCATAACGAAAACCATCGCTACCATCATCAGGCTCATCAGGATCTGCATCGCATAGGAGAACATGCTGGTCAGCTCGCCGGTGGTCATCGAGCCGCCGACGATCAGACGCGCGCCGAACCACGAAATGAGCAGCATGCACGCGTACATGCAGAACTGCATCAGCGGCATAACGCCTGCCATGGTCTTCTGCGCCTTGGAGAACGTGCGGTACAGCATGCCGGAAACGCCCTCGAACTTTTCAGTCTCGTGGTCCTCACG
>ERZ773162.1810-NODE-1810-length-15654-cov-29.109815_pt1 | contig 15654 bp, 24 predicted proteins | sample MGYA00511113_ERZ773162 | MGnify/ENA primary metagenome ERZ773162 (study PRJEB29015, sample SAMEA2737807) | human gut metagenome | biome: human gut; feature: human-associated habitat; material: faeces | place: China | collected 2012 ... | reverse complement strand
AACCTCATGCACGGTTTGATGAGGGGCGGATGAAAATTTCATCCGCCTACTCTACCAAAAAATAAATCATAAAGGAGATATGAATTTATGCTGGTAGAAATCGTTGGAAAAAGATACGAAGAAAAGTTACTTACTACGTCAAGAAAAATCGCAGAATCTTTCGAAAAAGAGCACAAGGAAGTAATAAGGGCAATTGAAGGACAAGTTGACGCAGAGGGTAAAACCAAACATTTAGGTCTTGTAACACAGATTTCTCAAAGGGGAGATATCCCCCTTTCTGATTATTTTATAAAAACTTCTTATATCGGAGAAAACAATCGTGAGTATACCGAATACCTTATAACAAGAGATGGATTTTCCTTGTTAGCCATGGGATTTAATGGTGAAAAAGCATTACAGTGGAAACTTAAATACATTGACGCTTTTAATAAAATGGAATCTGAATTAAAAAGAATTCATACAGAACGTCAGCAATGGCAAATCGAGCGTGACAAGGGTGTTGTTATTCGACATATCCTAACAGATACAATTAAGATGAAAATAACGGAAAGCCAAAATAAAAGATTTGCTTATCCAAATTACACAAATTTAATTTATCGTAATTTATTCGGAAAAACAGCCAAAGAGCTTGAAAGTGATTATGGGGTAAAAGCAAAAGAAAATCTTAGAGATTTCTTCACAGGTGATGACTTAGCAAAAGTACAAAATATGGAAATGCTTGTAAGCAGCCTTATTAATTGCGGATGGGGATATCAGCAAATTAAAGAATTTGTTCAAAGTGAAGCAACTAAAATGATTGCTTGAGAGCACTCTAATTTGAAATCAGAGTGCTAAAGTAGGTGAATATATGGCAGAAGTATTTCTTAAAGTGGATGGGGTAGCATTGCCCTGTCCTTCTTCTTTTACATGGGGATTACAGGATATATCGGCATCAGAATCCGGCAGAACAGATGATACGACCATGCACAAAAACAGAGTTGGACAGAAGCGAAAGCTGTCTGTAGGTTGGAATGGCCCAGATTGGGACACTGCTTGCAAAATTATACAGGCAGTAAATCCAGAGTACATACAGGTCACATATCCAGACTTGCTATCTGCAAACAAGCACGAAACCAGAACATTTTACGTTGGTGACAGGGAATCCCCTTTTAAGTGTTGGTGGATAGGCAATGAGCGCATGGAAGGACTTAGTTTTGATTTTATCGAGAGGTAAGATATGCGAAATTTATCAACGGAATTTAAAGAACAACAGAATAGTGGAAACCGTAACTATCTGAAATATGCAGATTTTACCTTTACGGACGGAAGCACATTATCCATTACCGACAAGGATTTATGGTCTAATGGTTTTAAATTTGAGGATGCAGTATCGCAAAGCGGTTCTTTTGATATCGGCGCAGCTATCGTAAATAAACTGACATTGCAGATCAACAACTTTTCTGGCAAGTACACAGATTACATCTGGGACGGAGCGAGAGTTGTTTGCCATATTGGGCTTGAATTATCTGCCGGCATTGAAAAAATCCGTATCTGTACCATGAAAGTAACAGATGCCCCATATCAGAACACAGCTATTATCAGTTTAACTTGTGAAGATTCCATGCGATTATTTGATCGTGATTATTCAGAAAGTAAACTGACTTATCCGGCAACAAGATTACAAATCATCCAGGATGCTTGCAATGTGTGCGGAGTAACACTTCAATCTACAAGGTTTGATAATGATGATTTTGTGATTCAGAATCGACCAGACGATAGTAGCATTACTTTCCGACAGGTAATTGCATGGATGGCACAGATGGGCTGTCAGTGGGCGAAAACAGATGCATACGGTAGATTGTGTATCGGATGGTATGAAAAAGAATCTAATATTCCAGCTAATATTACCTCCAAAGATACAAGCGGATTTACCCCTTGGTTATACGATCTCGAAATAACAGGAGTAAAAGTAACGGAGTATTCAAGCAATTCATCTGAAAGTAACGCTAAAACATATCAATCAGGGGATGAGGGGTACATCATAGATATTAGCGAAAATAAGCTAATACAACCGGGGACTGGACAAACGATTTGCTCAATAATTGCTGAAAGATGTGTTGGATTAAAATTTCGTCCTTTTACAACCAGCGCGCTAACCGATATTGCTTTGGAAGCAGGGGATGCTATTACAATCACTGATAGGAATGGGGAAGAACATAAGAGTTATTTAACTTCTCTTACATTGAACCCGGGAACTTTTGAACAATTAGAATGCAGTGCGAAGAGTGTTTCAAGAAACAAACAGAAGCAATATACCCTTAATCAACAGGCACAATCTGAATATAGAAAAAGCTTAAGAGATGAGCGTACTTCTAGGGAAAAAGCGCTGGAAGAATTATCACAACGCCTTGCGGAATCTTCTGGAACATACACGACAGTGGAAACACAGCCGGACGGAAGCAATATCTATTATCTTCACAACAAACCACAGCTATCCGATTCTGACATTGTATGGAAAATGACCGCAGAAGCATGGGCGGTATCTACAGATGGTGGACAACATTGGAATGGCGGTATGACGGTTGATGGTGATGTGATTGCCAGAATCCTTACGGCTACAGGTGTTAATGCTGACTGGATTAAGACGGGAGCCTTGGTGGTTCGTGATAATAGCGGAAATATTATATTTTCTGCCGATATAACTAAACATCAATTAATAATGGATGGATCCTCAATTAGGATTGGTGCATCTCCTTTGGATGGACTGTTAAACAGTATGCAGGGGCAGATCGATGGGAATATAAATACCTGGACAGGAACATCAGTACCTACATTGAGCAATTATCCGGCCAATGAATGGCTGGACGATACCGAAATGAGCAAGCATGTCGGTGACATTTACTACGATGGCGATAGCCACGCATACCGCTTTGTAAATGAAGGCAATGGATATTATTGGAAACAGCTGAAAGATACGGACGTTACAAAGGCACTGAAAGATTCTGAGGACGCATTGTCGGCAGCGAAACAGGCACAGGAAGCGGCAGCTCTCGCCAAAAACATGACATTGCAACTGAGCAATGAATACCAGGGCGTTTCTGTTGATTCTGATGGAAATTACGGCACATTTCCAAGCGATGTGATTACACATGCTGTAGTAATGTACGGGACACAAGATATTACAGATGATTGTAATTTTATAATCACAAAATCAGATAGTATAACAGGAATCTGGAACAATTCAGCAAAGACATATACGGTAACGGGGCTGTCAGCCGATGATGGTTGGGTAGATGTTAGGGCAACTTATCTTAGTGCTTTGACGGTGACCAAAAGATTTTCCATTTCAAAAATTTATGCGGGAAACGATGGAAAGAACGGTCTTCCGGGAGAACCTGGACGAGATGGAAAAACAAGTTACACCCATATTGCTTATGCCAATAGCGCAGATGGTAAAACCGATTTTTCGGTGTCTGATAGTAACCGGGAATATATCGGTATATATGTTGATTTTGAACTACAAGATAGCACTAACCCGGATGATTATGCATGGACGCTTGTAAAAGGTGCAGATGGGGCAAATGGATCTCCAGGAAAACCTGGAACAGACGGAAGAACACCATATTTCCATGTAGCTTACGCAAACAGCGCGGATGGTAAGATGGGCTTTGATGTATCTGATAGCACTGGAAAAGAATACATCGGGCAGTATACAGATTATACGGAAGCCGATAGCACTAACCCCGGTGCCTATTCATGGACAAAGATTAAGGGAGAACAAGGAGTTCCGGGTAGAACATATTTTCTTGAAAGCCCATCATATGTTATTAAGCAACGCGCGAATGGCAGTGTAGCCCCGAGCTATATTACTTTGAGTGCTTGGTATCGCGATGGAAACGCGGAAACACGAACAGCATATAAAGGTCGTTTTAAAATCGAAGAATCCGTAGATGGGGAAAATTGGAAAACGGTATATTCTTCTGCGAAAGACGAAACAAGCGTTTCACATAATTTATATACGGTATTATCAACTAAAGCGGGAGGAATTATAACAACGGCTTCTGGAAGGTCAATTGGAATTCCAAGAGATGTAAGTGCCATAAAATGTACCTTATACGCGGCGGGTGGATTTTCACAACCATTAGATTCCCAAAGTATGGCGGTTGTAATTGATGTAGATGCACTTACACATGAAGAAATATTTAACCTCTTAACCAATGATGGCGCAATTAAAGGAATTTATAAAGAGGGAAATCAGCTATATATTTCGTTCACTTACGCCAAGGGTGGCACATTAAAGCTTGGCGGTAAAAATAATGGGTATGGGATATTAGAGGTACTGAACCGCCGTGAAACTGGATGGGCTAGTAAGCTTGATCCTGACGGATTAACCATATTTAAAGATTATGTAAATGAAAATAACTATAAATGCCTTATTTTTGATTCAAGCGGAATTAAGTACGGAGTAACCGATTCAGCAGGATTACTGAATCTAGAAATGCCTCTTTTGGTTAACGATAATGGCACAATGGCCATTTTAACAAGTGATATTTATGGTTATTCTGATGATGGAAAAACAGCTTTTCAGTTTTTTAGTGGCAAAACAGTAAACTCAGGTTCCATGATAGTAAATGTTAAATCAGACTTTTATGATTCTGCTAATTTTCATAAGTCCGTTACGATGAGTGGTCTGCCGTGGAACTCTAGTGCAAGTGCAGCTGTTGTTTTTGCATCTGATATGAAAACTCTTAATGCGGCTGCTGCATCTTCGATTCGTTACAAATCAATAGGAAACGGAAAAAACATAAAAGAAGATGAACTGGAAGACCTCTACAGAATCAAGGTAATCTGGGCGAAGTACAAAGACGGATATTTATCCGAACAAGATGAACGCTATGGCAAAGAAATGCCGATGTTCATAGCTGAGGACATTGACCGCAGATTTCCATTAGCCGTTGACCATAATGAAAAAGGCAAAGCTGAAAACTGGAATTACCGTATTATAATCCCCTGCATGTTTGCCATGCTGAAAAATGACCATGAGAAAATCCTGGCTCTCCAAGCGGACAACCAGGAACTGCATTCAAAACTGGATGCTTTGTCAACAGAAGTACAGGAATTAAAAGAACTTATCAACAATATTTCACGAAAGGAATGAGAATATGAGTGTAAAAACAGTACAAGCTACAGTAAATGGACAGACCGTAAGTCTAACCTATAACAGTTCTACTGGACGATATGATGGAACGATTACAGCCCCTAGTAAATCCAGCTATAATCAATCGGGACATTATTATGGGGTAACAATCAGAGCTACGGATGATGCTGGAAACGCAGAAACAGCAGATGCTAGTCATTCAACGTTAGGAAGTTCATTACAGTTAAAGGTAAGAGAAAAAGTTGCGCCGATTTCAACAATAACATACCCGACAGCCAGCGCACTGATTACAAATAACAAACCAAGCATTGTCTGGACAATAACCGATGATGATTCTGGTGTGGATCCTTCCACCATTGGTATCACCATTGATTCTGGAAGCGAGATCACAGGGGATAGTATTTCTAAGACTGCAATTTCCGGCGGCTATAAATGTACTTATACTCCTGGTACTGCCCTGTCAGACGGGAGCCATACAATTACTGTAAATGCGTCTGACTATGATGGAAATGCGGCAGCACAGAAGAGCGTTTCATTCAAAATTGATACCGTACCGCCGACACTTTCCGTTACATCACCGACAGATGGTCTTGTTACCAACCAGGCTTCCTGTACTGTTCGTGGTACAACAAACGATGCAACATCCAGCCCAGTATCTGTTACTGTCAAACTGAATAGTGGTAGCGCAGAGGCGGCAACCGTTGCTTCTGATGGCTCCTGGTCTAAGGTAATTACTCTTACTGAGGGTACCAATACCATCACCGTAGTGGCTACTGATAGTGCCGGAAAGAGTACCACTGTAACCAGAACTGTGAAACTGGACACTAAGGCTCCTGTCATCAAGTCCGTAACATTAACACCGAACCCGGTTGATACTGAAAAAACCGTTGTAATCTCTGTAGAGGTTACCGACTGATAAAGGTGGTGGAAACATGGTAGTAGCATTAAGGGGTACTATCAATGGAAACATTATCTCATTCGCAAGGGCACAAGGGGATAGATGGGAAGCCATCATCCCCAAAAGCCTTAACGGCGCTTATGTAGTTGACATGTCCGCTGTTGATGAAGCTGGAAATACCGCATATATAGCAAGATACATTATTACCATAGATATATCTTCTATGTGTGTTCACATTGAGCCGTGTCCGTATTATGAAGAGTTATTAGAGCCACAGTATCGGGCGGTTTTAGAAAAATCCGAGTATTATGTAGAGTTAATAGGAGGTTGCAACTGTGAATGTGGATTTTGAATTCGGAGAAAAGAAACATATAAAACTAAGAATATGCTCCTGCAAAGGTACCGATTTTCTAATCGAAAGAGCTTCCTATGAGTTGCTTTACAAAGGAACACAAGAAGTTGAAGATAGTGGCATTGCGGTAATACAAGGACATATTCTTGATGTGGTTATACAGCCGCAGAAAAAAGGTAGATATAAACTTAGAGTGATGTATGAAATCCTGGACGAGAAGTTGATTGCAGAAGTAGGAGTGATGGTGAAGTGATATGGCGAATATTTTAATCAGCGATGTAAAAATGACACCGAACCCGGTCACCGCCAGAGCAAGCTTCGTCCTGTCCGTGAAGATCATCGACAAAGTATACGCACTGGCCACAAAGGACGGCAAGTGCCTGATGACAAAGAATAATAAAGTAATTGAAAAAATTCCAAGAAAGGATTGATGAAAAATGTCTGAATCTATACCAAGTACACTAATATCAGCTCTCCCAGCAGCTACCAAAGTGTCTGATACGGATATCGTGGTATTGGAGAATGGCTCTACAACCCAGAAGATTACTATAGCGCAGTTGAAAGAGGCGCTAGGGATTAATGCACTAAACGCGAAGATATCAGTTACCGGAACTTTTACAGATGAATGGTATATTGGAATATATGTGTATGGCATGGGGCTTGCAGTAGAAATTCCAAGGCATAATGAAAATTTACAATTATCTGCAATATCGGCAAAGGTATTCAATAATAGTGGATGGCATAATTCAAGTGTTCTTTCGATTGGAAGATATACTAATCGCTGGAGGATACTTTTAAATACAAATTCAAGCATGAATTTAGAAAACGGAAAAGCATATCTTATTTCACTTAGTGGAGCGATTTCCTGAAATCACGCGCCAAAAGCAAGTGCTGTAAAACTAACAACTCCGTTAAAAGCAGAACCGTCAGCATTTCTAATTTCCATGTACGATGTCGTACCATCGTTGTAAAAGCCACTAAATATCCTGCCATTAGGAACTGTAATATCTTCAGCTATTACTAGATATAAACTGTTTAGCCCAAAAGAAGCAGCAGTCATTGTAATGTAGTTTTTATTTGCTTCCGTGTATACATTTGAAAAAGATTTAACTACAATTTTGCATGGAATCTTCGTGTTTTGCGACCTTCTTTCCTCCGGATGCTACAATAAAGCAGAAGGAGGAATAAGGTTATGGATATACGAAATACGATTATTAATAATGTATTGCTGGCGGTGCAATCTCTATTAGATGATCAGCAACTCCAGGCAGTACAGGATGCACTCTGTATTCAACTGAACAGTTACGAAGTGCAGGAGAGAAGTACAGAACTAACGGTAGTGGACAACACTCCAGACAGTATGCTGGCAAAATATATAGCTACCAAGAGAGTAGAAGGAAAGGCAGAATCCACAATTCGGCGTTACTACGATGCGTGTTACATGATGATACACACTCTATATAAGCCACTGCATGAGATTACTACCTACGATCTCAGATACTACCTGGCCGCATACAAGGAGCGCCGGAAGGTAAGCAATCGTACCTTGGACGGAATCCGCCGATGTTTCAGTAGTTTCTTTTCCTGGCTCTCTGCCGAGGGCATGATCGGAAGAAACCCATGTGCAGCACTGTCCCAGATTAAGTACACGAAGGTAGTGAAAAAGCCCTATACCGCACCAGAAATGGAGCGACTAAAACAGGTCTGTACAACACTTCGGGATCTGGCGCTGATAGAATTTCTTTATGCTTCTGGCTGCAGGGTATCAGAAGTGGTAAGGCTCAATCGAAACGATATAAATTTTCAGACACAGGATGCAGTAGTCCTGGGAAAAGGAAACAAGGAGCGGAGAATCTACCTCACCCCTGTGGCGCTTATGCATTTGCAGGATTACCTGAATACACGAACGGACACAGATCCGTGCCTGTTTGCAAGTGTGAGAGTACCAGTGCGGAGGTTATCAAAAGCGGGGATTGAAAGAGCATTAAAGAAGTTAGGGAAGGCTGCCAAGGTTACAAACGTACACCCTCACAGGTACCGGAGAACTTTGGCGACCAACCTTCTTGATCGTGGGGCCAACATCCAGGATGTGGCAGCAGTCCTGGGACATGCTGATCTGAAGACCACTCAGGTATATTGCTATATCAGCCAGAGCAACGTGAGAGCATCATATAATAAGTACGCAGCGTAGCATATAAGCTCAAATTCACTCCGGGGACACCTCCGGAGCTGTTGTCATGTCTGGCGATGAAATTAGCAGGAGATGGCTTATCTGCTGAAGAAAGCAGCTAAACACGAATTTTAAATTCTACAGTTCCTTATCTCAAATTGGATTAACAGCAGCTGCAACATGGGATCAGATACTTACTAAATTAACTGATGGTACTGGAATGAAATTTGCTGCATGGAAATCAGACTATCCTAATTTATCAAATCCATGCACAAGTAATAGGCAATTAATAACTGTTTGCAGATCATATTCAGGTTATTCTACTATAGAAGTGTGGGATATTGATAATAACGTTCGCCACTTTACAGCGCATAATGGAGATAACTATAGACCTTGGAAATCATACTAAAACCACGTTACACTCTATGTTTTTAATGCTGTTGACAATCAGCTGCATTTACGTTTCTTTGTATATAATCTGCAAGTATCAACAAATGTTGCCCAATCACTACTGTATTGCCATCTAACTGTATATGTTCAAGATGAAATTGCAAATTCTGGAAAGCTTAATTGAGCATAATAAGCAATACTTGGACATCTTGTTGAATTGGACTATATACTTTTATTTTCCCAGTAGTATTTGTGTCTCTTGCAACAACGCAACCAGCTATATTAGAACTTGCACCAATAAGAACGGGAAATGATATTTTATGTTCTGGCAGGTTTGGAAATGTATATTCTCTAACCACTCCTGCTGAACATGTTAAAAGTTCATGCGTATACTTCGTGTTTATTCGACTAATTATTTTCATTTGAGCGCCTGAAATTCAGATGTTGAAATGAAGTTAATTAATAATGCACATATATGAAAGGAGAACACACATGAATATTAATACCTCATTAATCAGCAACAACAACAGCTACGCAGGACAAACGCCTCGGTATATTGTCATCCACAATACAGATAATACAGCCAAAACAGCAGATGCCAAGGCACACGCCACCGCACAGCACAACGGCAATTTTCATGGTTATTCAGCCCACGTATTCGTTGACGATAAGTCAGCATACCAAGCCTTGCCGTACAATCGTGGAGCATGGCATGTTGGAGTAAATTATGGCGGCAAGCTTTTTGGAACTGTAAACAATCACAACTCTATTGGAATTGAAATGTGCATGAATGCCGGATATAACTACGAAAAAGCATACCAGAATACCGTTGATGTATGCAAGCAATTGATGAAAAAGTACAATATCCCGGCATTCCGAGTAGTGCAGCATTACGATGTGTGCGCTAAGAATTGTCCATCCGTTATCCGTAAAAATGGTGACTGGGATAGATTCAAGAAGCTCATTTCCAGTGAAACCGTGACAGCGCCAACCACAAAGCCGACTGTAAAAGTTGATAAGTATTACCGTGTCCGTAAGACCTGGAAGGATTCCAAGAGCCAGATCGGGGCGTACAAGTCACTCAAAAATGCAAAGAAAGCTTGCAAAGCCGGTTATTCTGTTTTTGACTGGAATGGAAAAGCAGTGTATTCCGTGACAGCAAAGAAAAGTGTGGCCAAGGTAGCAAAAGAGGTAATTAACGGCGAATGGGGAAATGGACAGGACAGAAAAGACCGCCTGGAAGCTGCTGGCTACAATTACACAGAAGTGCAGAATGCAGTAAACAAACTTCTTAAATAACAAAAACACTCCCGGGGTTTTCCCGGGAGCTACTTAAAAATAGTATATTCTTCAAATTCGTTTCTTATTTTTGCAAAGTCTTTTCTTCTGATTGGCACCGTAGTTCCAGAAAACATAAGGAACGAATCGTTTATTTCTTTTACCTCGTCCATGTTTATTATGTAGCTCTGGTGACATCTCAAAAATCTGGAATCTAGTAATTCTTCAATATCGGATAGTTTACATCGTTCCGTATAAACTATACCGCAAGTGCAGTGAATAATGATGTATTTGTTTCGACTCTCAATATATTCGATATTTTGAAATTCCACCCGATGAATAAAGTCTTTTCCTTTTATCATAAGAGTGCTTTTGCTGATATGTTCCAGAGCATGATTGAAAGCAGTATACATTCTGCCGTTTTCAGATCCTTTTATGATATAGTGAACCGGGAGTATATCAAGAGCTTCAAAAACATACTCTTTATGGGCTGTCCAGAAAATAATATTTCCGTTATATCCGCTGGATCTCAATTCCTTTGCAACTTCAATTCCATTTTCTTCTCTCAAAACGATATCCAAAACCACAATATCATACCACTCGCCATCTGCCACATCATCAATAAGCGGCTGCCCTTTATCATACGGAGTAATCAATGCTTTTATATCACCATTTCGTTTGAGAAAATTATTAATCCGATGCATAAATATATCAATCTGGATTTCGTTATCATCACATATTGCAATTCGCATTCAAATCATCCCTTTTCATGTAAAATTCGCCACCAGAGGTGCTAATTTCGCCATTTCCTGTGTAATTGTATATTTTTTGATACAATGTTATTGTAATACATTAAGATGATAGTGTAAAGGGGATGGATTCATGGAGAAACATAAAAAAATCATAATTGTGTTTATACTGATATTCGTGCATGTGCTCTTGACTCAATATGTTTACTTCTGCCCGGAGCGTAGTATTATCTTTGGGATGGGTAAAACTATCGCAATTGCAAAAACAGAGGTAAAACAGGTTGTCCATGAGCGCTATAAATCCCTCACTGACAAGAATCCAGCCCCTTTATTTCTATCTATTATTATTACGATTTGGAAAAGCAAAAATCACAATATTTACACAAAAAAACTTATAATTCATCAAAAAATTAGAAGAAACCAGCTTCCTAGGAAAGATTTAAGCGGAAACAATTCTATCCCATTATATGGTTATGAAAACATAATATAATTTAATAAATAAGAACAGATGTTTGGAATATTGGGAGGGATTTACGTGGATTACAAGAAAGAAATTATTGAGATGATACAAGAGATACATAGTGAAAAGATATTAAATCTTATCTATTGGTTTGTTAAAAGAGGATACAAAGAAGAAAGGGCGGGAAGATAATTCCCACCCTCAGAACCTAGAAAATAAACTTTTCAAAGAAATCACACAACAAATCTTTTTTATCGGGCGACAGTTTATCGTATTCAAGAATAATTTTCATGAATCGTGGATCTGTTAGCCCGATTTTCATTGATACATCTGAATATTCTGCATCAATTTCCTTTTCCTCTTTCAAATCCGTTAAGTCAGACATTCCAATTCGGAAATAATCTGCTAACGCTCTGATTTTTCCAGTTCCAGGCATTGAATTGCCTTTGCACCACATATTAAATGTGGAAGGGTTAGTTCCTACTGCTTCGGCAACTTCTTTTTGCTGTTTGCCACTTAATGAAATATACTTGTTGAGATTGTTTGAAAAGATTTTTTTCTGTTCTTCATCTGTCATCATGGTGTTCCTCCTCCTTACATATTGTATTGTACATCATACTAATAAAAAATTCAAGCATAAATTCAAAATAATTGAATTTTAGTGTTGACAATTCAATTAAAATGAATTACAATAAGATCATCAGTTAAGAAAGGAGATGAGCAAATGCCAAAGATTTCATTAGAAGCAGTTCGTGTGAACGCTGGATATAACCAGAAAGAATGGGCTGAAATGTTCGGTATTTCCAATAGTACAGTTGTTAACTGGGAAAAAGGAAAGACAGAACCAACATTATCACAACTTAGAAAAATGAGTGAACTTTCTGGTATTCCTATGGACTTTATTTTTGTGCCCAATAGATTCAATTAAATTGAATTGAAAATTTATTAAGAAAGGAATTGCATGAAAAAATCAAAAATTGAAATTCGTCAAGTAGATGGCGAATGTGGAATATTTACAGAAATCCTTGTGGACGGTCACAAACTCGAAGGGGTAAGAAGCTTTGAGCTGAAACAGGGAGTTGGAGATTCAGAACCTATTCTTTCCATTGATCTGAATGCTTTAAATTTATCCACGGACTTGCAGATGTTGCAGGTGAACCAGAAAGGTATCGGGGAAATTGAGGGAATCAAGTTTAAAGATTCACCAAGGATGCTGAAATTTCAAACAGAATAGGCTCCCATATCTCAGAGAGCCAAACAGAATTATTTTGAAGCTTTTAAAATGGAACATTGTTTCGGATTTGAACAACATCCAGTTTTGCTTGCATAATTACACTTAATTCGACCTATTGTGTAATTAGGCGTCAAATCATCCAATGATCCAGTATTAATGAGAGAAGCTTCAATGGAATAATTTTTGTTCTGCTTATCGCAGAAACCATTAAATACCAATAATCATCACCTCCACTCTTATAGTGAGTATAACACAAGAAAGGAGAGATTATAAGGAGAAGATGACAATTATCAAATTTAAAAATGGGGAAACAATCGAAATTCCGTGTGTGTTCCCGGATGATATTGTGAAACCAGACATTAGAGATAAACTGATACGTTTGGAATGGGATGACGCTGGAAAGCAATATTGTTTGAAATTTAACCCAGTAGATGTGCTCTATGTAAAAGAGATTACACCTTCCTAAAGGAGATTATATCACAGAAAGGAGACTAATGAACGAATTACAGATTTTTAATTCGCCAGAGTTCGGAGATATTCGGACAATAACTATTGATAATGAACCTTGGTTTTGCATGATTGATATATGCAAAGCATTAGAAATTTCAAATCCGAGCCAGGCAAAGACAAGGTTAAATGCAGATGGGGTCATTACAAATGAGGTCATTGATGGTATCGGGAGAAAGCAGAATGCTAACTTTGTAAATGAACCCAATATGTATAAATTGATTTTCCAGAGCAGAAAAGAATCTGCCGAAAGGTTTACAGACTGGGTGACAAGTAAAGTTCTCCCAGAAATTCGAAAGACAGGTTCCTACAGAAAACCATTGACGGTTGCCGAACAAATTCAGATTCTTGCCCAGGGCACAGCAGATCATGAGGAAAGAATCGAAAAACTTGAAAATACAATGACAATTGACTACGGTCAGCAAAAATATCTTGGGGATCTGGTTTCGCTAGTGGTTATTGAAGCGTTGGGCGGAAAGAAATCTAATGCCTACTCAGAAATTGGAAAGAAAGTATTCGCTGAATGTAACCGAGATGTGAAATTTTATTTCGGTGTAAATGCAAGAAACAACATTCCAAAATTAAGATATGAGGAAGCTGTGAAGTACATCAAGGGATGGCAACCGTGTACAAATACGAAAATGCAGATTCGCGATTGCAATTGTGATATTAATTCAGAAAGAAAATGAGGGTAAAACAATGAAAGATATTAAAAGCTATGAATTTTATGGAGATAATCCAGAAATTTTTCATTCTCTTGTAGGTTTTGAAATTGCAGACATTTTGTTCACACATACCAAAGAAGAAAACGAGAATGTGGTTGTTGTGAAGTGTGCAAATAAGCAACATGTTGAAATTGATCTTCTCTTTAAAGAAGATGGAATATTTGTTACTGAACCATTTGCAGTGAATGAAGATCTTACAATTATTGAATAGGTGGTGAACAAAGAATGTTGGCAGATGATTACGTTGCTGAAAGGTTATACGATTATGATTCTAAAATGTATCAGTTATATCGCCGCAAAAACGGACAGAAGGCAAGCGACCTTGTAGAGAAAGTAAAAAATGAAATTGCCGAATGCGGTCTGTCCGCTACTGAAGCAAAAGGTTTTTTGGAGTACATGAAGATTGTTATTGACGCTCAGTCACATCTTCCCATTCGGAAATAACGGAAGTTTTTATGGTTTCTGCTCCAGGAACATTACCATCATCAATCTCATTTGCGGTATGAAGCATTGAAATTATTTTATGAGAATAAGGATGCTCCTTTCCACAATTCGGGCACACAACCTTTTCTGTACTTATTCTTTCGCTTATATAGTAATCACAATGACAAGTACAGGAAACTTTTAATTTGAAAAACATTTTAACACACCTCCTTTCTGAACACATTATACCATTCAGAGGGAGATAATAAAAGAAAATAGGGAGGAAAAACAATGATTAAATTTGAAAACGGATTAGTTAATATTTCTGGTAAAGGGATTGATATTCTTTCAGAGTATGCAGTTATCACCCATGAAATTAAAGAGATGTTCGCAAAAAATGGTGGAGAAGAGAAAGACGTAAAAGAGCAGCTTAGACATTCTTTCGAGCATGGTCTTATGAATGAGGAAGAATTTGACAAAGAAATCAAGGAAAAGTTCAAACAGGTAGATGCAATTATTCCGATTGTTTCGCTTCTGGAAGAAATGCTTAAAACATTTGGAGCAAAAGATAAGGAGGACTAATCATGGGAGAAACCAAAAGCACAGATTATATTCCAGAGAACGCCAATGAGGAATACGCACTTCTGGTTGGAAGATTAAAGGCATTTGAAGCTTGGGCGAATAGCGTGAAAGATTATGATTTCACAAAGAAAATGGCATTTAGAATGCTTGGGCTTGATGTAGAAGAAGCAAAGGAGGAAAAGAAAGAATGAAATGCTTTAAAGGCTTTGACAAGGACTTAAAGTGTAAAGATTTCCAGTATGAAATTGGAAAAGAATACACAGAAGAAACAGCAGACATTTGTAATTGTGGATTCCATGCTTGCGAATTTCCGATGGATGTATTCGGTTATTATCCACCTTCAGATTCCAGATATTGTGAAGTTGAGCTTGAAGAGAATGGCCAGAAATCATCTGATGATAGCCAGAGAGTTGGAAAGAAAATTTCCGTAAAAGCAGAAATTGGAATTGCCGGAATTATAAAAGCTGGCGTTGAATATATAAAAGAGCAAGTTGATTGGGAAGATGATAAGGCAACCAATACCGGAAATAAGTCAGCGGCAACCAATACCGGAGATTATTCAGAGGCAACCAATACCGGAGATTATTCAGCGGCAACCAATACCGGAGATCGGTCAGCAGCAACCAATACCGGATATCGGTCAGCGGCAACCAATACCGGATATCAGTCAGCGGCAACCAATACCGGATATCAGTCAGCGGCAACCAATACCGGAGATCGGTCAGCAGCAACCAATACCGGATATCGGT
>ERZ773162.1807-NODE-1807-length-15701-cov-2.855362_pt1 | contig 15701 bp, 12 predicted proteins | sample MGYA00511113_ERZ773162 | MGnify/ENA primary metagenome ERZ773162 (study PRJEB29015, sample SAMEA2737807) | human gut metagenome | biome: human gut; feature: human-associated habitat; material: faeces | place: China | collected 2012 ... | reverse complement strand
GTTTGGACCGAATATCAAAGACTGGCCGGCAATGGCAGCACTTCCGGAGAATCTGGTATTGAAAGTTGTATCAGAGATTCACGATCCGGTTACAACAACAGATGAGCTGATCCCATCTGGGGAAACATCTTCTTACAGATCCAATCCACTTGGACTGGCAGAGTTTGCACTTTCCAGAAAAGATCCTGCATATGTAGGACGTGCAAAGGAAGTACAGAAAGCACAGAAAGCAATCGAAGCAGGCGAATGTCCGTTAGAGGTATTGGAAGAATTAAAACCGGTTATGGCAAAGATCCAGGAGAGATATCCGGAAGCAGGAAAAGGAAATATCGGAGTCGGAAGTACGATCTTTGCAGTAAAACCAGGTGACGGTTCAGCAAGAGAGCAGGCAGCTTCCTGTCAGAAGGTGCTCGGTGGCTGGGCGAATATTGCAAATGAATATGCGACAAAAAGATATCGCTCCAATCTGATCAACTGGGGAATGCTTCCATTTATCACAAAAGAAGACGACAAGAAATTAAGCTTCAAAAATGGCGATTATATCTTTGTACCGGAAATCAGAAAAGCAGTGGAAAACAAAGATGCAGAGATCAAAGCTTATGTAGTCGGAGATACATTGAAAGAAGTCACATTTACACTTGGAGATATGACAGACGCAGAAAGAGAGATTATTCTCAAAGGTTGTCTGATTAATTATTATAAGGGCTAAATAATCCGATAGGTAAAATTCACGTTCTATGTCCCGTTGCACTGGGAATTACGCTGAATTTTATCTTGCGCAGTATTTTCGGCGGTAATATAATTGAATAAACGAATGTAAATAAAAGGCGGCACTTATGAAAAAAAGTGACGCCTTTTTGTAACACTTGAGATATTTTGGGACTCTTATATGTAGAAGAAGTAATAATACTTTTTACACGGGGTATTGGAAAACGGCAGTTGGATAAGTCAATGGAGGAGTGTGGAGAACTTCTTGAGAAAAACAAATTGAGGAGGAAAAAGAATGAAATGTGATGCAAAAGCATTTTCAAAGCTATATGAGCAGGTCTATCAAGACCTCTATCGCTACGCGCTTTGTCTGATGCGTGATCCGCATGAGGCAGAAGACGCGGTGAGTGGGGCAGTGTTATCTGCTTATGAACATATACATAAACTTCGAAAAGAAGAAGCTTTCAAGAGCTGGATTTTTACAATTCTGTCAAATGTATGTAAGAAAAGATTGAAACAGGTGGCGAAAGAAGGAATACAGCAGACAGAAGATTTTTTTCCGGAAGGACAGGTGGAAGGAATTCATGAAGAAGATGTGGGACTTGCGATGGATGTGAGAAATGCATTTTTTATTCTTTCAGAAGAAGAGCAAATGATAGTCGGGCTGTCAGTGTTTGGCGGTTATAACAGCACAGAAATCGGGAAGATCCTAAGCCTGAAGCCGGGAACTGTCCGGGTAAAACGAAGCCGGGCGCTGGAGAAGATGCAGTGTGTGTTGGATGGGAGGACATTTTATGAATAAGAATGAGCAGGACATGATTCGGAAAATAAAGGAAAAGTCAGAACAGGTTCCGGTGCCGAAAGCGCTTGAACCGAGACAGATTGAAGCAAAGCTTGCAGGAAAGAAGAAAAAAGTGTGGACTCCGGCGAGAATCGGTGGGCTGGTAGCAGCATGTCTGGTGTTGATCGTGGGAGTGATGGTATGCCAGAATTATTTTAAAATGGAAGACGCGACTAGAGATGATAAGATAGCAGGCAGTGATGTGACAATCAGTGACAGTACGAAAGTAGAAAGTGCGGCGGAATATAAGGATGTCTATGCATATTTGGAAAAATATAAGAAAGATCAGGAAAGAGACAGTGCATACACTTCAAGCTGGGCAAGATCATTGAATGATATAAGAGTCGATGAATCAGCTGAAAGTAAGGCAAGTGGAGATGCAGCACAGAATATTGAAGAAAGCAGTACTGCAGCAGCGGACACCGGAATGGCAAGCGGTTCTTATTCTGAGACAAATGTACGTCAGGAAGGTGTGGACGAGGGGGATACAGCTAAAACAGATGGAACATACCTTTACGTGTTAAAAGATAAGAGCAATCAGATTGCCATTATAGATACCCGCGATAATCGGATGAAGCAAACGGCTACTATAACAGTGGAAGATGTTTCTGAAATCCAGGAAATGTATCTGGACATTGAGAGAAATCAATTAATCGCAGTGTGTGACGGTTATGTGGGCGGCAAATGGAATGATGATGATTATGATTATGGATATGGTCAGAGGGCTAATACGACCGCAGTAACTTATGACATTTCAGACCGGGAAAATCCAAAAGAAGTTGGCAGGGTCAGTCAGAGTGGATATTACAATTCTTCAAGAATTGCAGATGGATACTTATACTTATTCAGTGATTATTATGTAACACTTGATGGTATAACGGCGAAGAATCCGAAGTCCTATATACCACTTGTAAACGATAATCTGATCGAAGAAACAGATATCTGTCTTCCGTCCATTTCAAAGGCAGATATGTATTCGATCATCACATCAGTTTCTCTGGAAAATCCAAATGAGACAGCGCACAGTAAGGCATTTTTGGCAGACGGTGGCAATTTATATGTGAGCAACGATAATATTTATTTTTATGAAAATGTGTGGCAATATTCCGGAAAAGATGTGACGACAATCCGAAAAGTTTCTTATGAAAGTGGGAAATTGACGGCTGGGGCACAGTGCAAAATAGACGGCTATATTAATGATTCATTTTCTATTGATGAATATGATGGATATCTGAGAGTTGTAGTGACCGATGGCGACACGAACAGTGTTTATGTTTTGAATCAAGAACTGAAAGAAACCGGCTCCATCAAAGGTCTGGCAGAAGATGAGAGGGTGTACTCCGCAAGATTTATGGGAAAGGCAGGATACTTTGTAACATTTAAAGAGACGGATCCGTTATTTTCCGTTGATCTGTCGGATCCGAAAAATCCAAAGATTATAGGAGCGTTGAAGATACCTGGATTTTCAGATTATCTGCATCCGTATGGGAAAAATAAGCTTCTGGGTATTGGGATGAATGTTGATGAAAAGACTATGTCAACAGATGGCGTGAAATTGACGATGTTCGATATTTCTGATCCGGAAAATGTGAAAGAGGAGCAGACTTATGTCATTGAAAATGTGTACTATACAGATGTTTCTTATGATTATAAGGCAGCTTTAGTAGATGCAGAGAAAAATCTGATTGGTTTTGCTGCAGACAGCGAAGGCGGCCGGGAGTACTATACATTTTCTTACGACGAAAAACAAGGATTTACATGTACGATGCATGAGGAAATCAATGGAAATAATATGAGGATCACAAGAGGTATTTATATAGAAGATACGCTTTATGTTATCCAGGGAAATATTATAGAAGCGTATAGCCTGAAAGATTTCAAAAAAGTGGACGATATCATTTTGTAACATTTTTGTAACAAAATCTCGTATGTTTTTGACAATAAGACTAGTGTATGATAAACTTGTATCTGTAGAATTGTCAAAAAATTTGAGGTGAGAATATTGGATAAATATGAATATCGGGTAAAAACCGAGCAGATGCTCGAACATTACGAAAAGAAACAATTTAGAAAAGCAATGGAAATTGCAGATACAATAGACTGGAGAAGGGTGAAGAGCCCGGCAATGTTAAATACAGTAAGCGAAATCTACGAGAATAACGGGGAGTTTCAGAAGAGCCGTGATACGCTTATGATCGCATTTGACAGAGCACCGTCCAGCAGAAAGGTTGTGTATCGTCTGGCAGTACTTGCCCTGAAACTGAATGATCTGAATGAGGCTTCGGACTGTTATGAGGAATTTGTAAAACTGGCACCGAGAGATCCGAATCAGTTCATTTTGAAATATCGGATTTTGAAGGCACAAGGGTCCGATCTGTCAGAACAGATTTCGGCACTGGAAGAATTTAAAAAGGCAGAATATATTGAAAAATGGGCGTATGAGCTCGCAAAGCTATATCATGAAGCAGGCATGACCTCAAAGTGCCTGGAAGAATGTGACGATTTGATCTTGTGGTTCAGCGAAGGAAAATATGTATATCAGGCAATGGAATTGAAGATGAAGTACAAACCACTGACACCACTCCAACAGGAAAAGTACGATGAGTATAAAGGTGTACCGAAAAAAGAGCCTAAGAAAGCAGTGGATAAAAAACCTGAGCGAGCTGCGCTTAAGGATGTAAAGAGTATTCCACAGGATACTGTATCAATTCCAAAAGAACAGATTAAAGCAGCGCAGGAAGCAGCAGAAGCTGCGGAGGCAGAACAGCAGGAATCAGGAGCCAATACAACAGAAACTGTGGATGGTCTGGATGCAACGAGAAGAATTCCGACAGCAGAGCTTGGAGAAGCATTGAAGGCAATGGAAGAAAATGCCAAGGCAGACAAAGAAGTTCCGATAGAAGAACCGGTTTTAGAAGAACCAGTTTCAGAAGAACCAGTTTCAGAAGAGCCGGAAGCACCAGCTGAGGAACCAGTCCTGGAGCCGGAAGAAGCTGTTTCAGAAGAACCAGAAGTTGTAGAAACGGAAGCACCAGTCATTGAACCAATCGGAAAGGAAACTCCGGAAGAAGCTCGGAATGTCAGAGAGTTAGAAGGAATTCTTCAGCATGCGGCAGAAGGACCAAAAAAGTCTATTACGACAGTTGTGAAGGGTGCGACACTTAAAGAAGCACTGGCTAATGGAGTGGCTATGGCGAGTGGAATTAATCCGGAAGACCAGAAGAAGATGGAGGAACGAGAAGAAGAACTCCGCATTGAAGGTCAGATGAAGATTGAAGACATCTTGATGGAATGGGAAGCTAAGCAGAAGGTAAATGCTGAGGCAATCGCAAAGCAAAAAGCATCCGATGAAGAACGACTTAGAAAAGAGAGAGAAGCACTGGAAGCCCGCCGTGAGGCAGAAAGACTTGAGGCAGAGAGACGCGAGGCAGAAGAAATAGCAAGACGGAAAGCAGAAGAAAAAGCCCGTCAGGAAGCAGAAGAGAAAGCACGCCGTGAAGCGGAAGAGAAAGCTCGTCGTGAAGCAGAGGAGAAAGCTCGTCGTGAAGCGGAGGAGAAGGCTCGTCGTGAAGCGGAAGAGAAGGCTCGTCTTGAGGCAGAGGAAGCAAGAAGAAAGGCGTTGCTTTCTGATGATATCAGACAGCTTGTGGAAGAGCTGGAAGATCGTGTGACAGCACAGGAGAAAGAAGAGGAAAATTTTGATATAGAAGAGGAACTGGAGCTTGCAAAAGCAGAAGGGGAATCTGTTGAAGAAGAAATTGTAGATCAGTTTATTTCAGAAGAAGAGCTGGACGATATTGTGGAAGAACCTGAAGAATCTGAAGAAGAACCTGAAGAAGAGATTGTCGAAGCAGCTTCGGAAGAAGAGGAGACGGAGGACGAGGATTCTGAGGATGAAGATGATTTCGAAGAGGAAGAGTTTGAAGACGAAGACTTTGAGGGTGAGGACGAAGAGTTTGAAGCAGAAGATGAAGTCGACGCTGTAGAAGAAATCGAAGAAGTACAAGAAGATGAAGAAATTCCGGAAACAGAAAACCAGGATGATTCGGAAGACAATTCCGAAGACGAGGATGATTTCGAAGACGAGGAATCCGAAGAAGATGATTTTGAAGAGAAAGATGGATTCGACGAAGACGATTTTGACGAAGATGGTTTTGCAGATGAATTCCCGGAGGAAGATGAGGAAGAAGTAGAGGAATTCGATGCAGAGTGGAATGAATTCCCGGAAGATGAATCCGAGGACGAAGACGATTTCGAGGAAGAGGATGATTTCGAGGAAGAGGACGACTTCGAGGAAGAGGACGATTTCGAGGAAGAGGACGACTTCGAGGAAGAGGACGACTTTGAGGAAGAAGACGACTTTGAGGAAGACGATGACTTCTATGAAGATGATTATGTAGAAGACGACGATTACGAAGAGGATGACTTTGAGGAAGAGGACGACTTCGAGGAAGACGATTTCGAGGAAGAGGACGACTTCGAGGAAGAGGATGATTTTGAGGAAGACGACTTTGAAGATGAGCTTCCTGAGATTCCGGATCCGGAAGACCTTGAAGGAGACTTGGAAATTGAAGAACCATCTGAGGAAGAGATTCAGCGCAGAATTAAGAAGTCAAAAGGAAGTGGAGTTCCATTTGATACCGGATTCGTTGTAACAGGAAGATATGACTTAAGTGCAACCAGTGAGATTGGACTGAAAGCCGGACTGACAGAGGAGCAGAAGAAATTATTCTCTTACTTCGTACCGGTCAGAGGAATGAGTGAACAGATTGTTGCAGTACTTGATAATGACAGACGTGCCCAGAGAGAGGGAACTTCAAGAACCGGTAACTTAATGATCATTGGCCGTAAAGGATCTGGAAAAACAGTCCTTGCAGTAGATATTGTAAAAGCAATCCAGAAACAAAGAAATCTGAAACAGGGTAAAGTTGCTATTGTTACAGGTGAATCGCTGAATAAGAAGGAACTTGGCAATATTATCCAGAAGCTTCGCGGTGGAGCGATCATCATCGAAAAGGCTGGTAAGTTGAATTCCAGAACAATCAAGGAACTGAATGCATTGATGTCAAGAAAGACCGGAGAGCTTCTCTTTGTTCTTGAAGATCAGAGAAAACCTCTGGAGAGAATTATGACAGCTAATCCGGATTTCAAAAAGAAATTCACTTCTAAGCTTGAGCTTCCGGTATTCATCAATGATGAGTTAGTAACATTTGGTCAGACTTATGCGAAGGAAAATGGATATAAGCTTGATGAAATGGGAATTCTGGCACTTTACAGCCGAATTGATGTAATGCAGCGTGAAGATCATGCGGTTACAGTTGCGGAAGTAAAAGAAATCATGGATGAAGCAATAAAACATTCACAGAAAGCAAATGTAAAGCATCTTGCAAGACGTGTATTTGGAAAATCTACGGATTCGTCAGATCGCATTATTCTGAAGGAAGAAGATTTTAAAATTTAATGATATAGTGAATGTAAGTGATGAAGCAGGGATACAATTGTAGAAAATTGTATCCCTGTTTTTTGTCTGGAATCGAGTGACATAGATTGAATTTTGTGTTCTGCTAAGGTATACTTAAGATATTGAAATCCGGATGAAATGTGAGGGAAGTTTATGGAGAAAGAATGGAAAGCTTATGAAATCGGAGAATTAGATCAGTACCTTTTCGGACAGGGAAATCACTACGAAATTTATAAGAAGCTGGGTGCGCATATGGTGGATGACGAAGGGCAGAAAGGAGTTTATTTTGCTGTCTGGGCACCGAATGCGAAATCAGTGTCTGTAGTGGGGGAATTCAATGACTGGGATCGCACAAGAAACCCTATGACAAGGGCGGAATATATCGGAATTTACACATGTTTTGTACCGGGAGTAAAAGAAGGCATGATGTATAAGTTCTGCATTGAGACGATTACGGGGGAGTATCATATGAAGGCAGATCCGTATGCCAATTATGCAGAACTTCGTCCGGGTACAGCATCAAGAATAACGAATATTGAGAATTTGAAATGGACCGATAGTTCCTGGATGACTGCACGGGAAAAATGGGACCACAAAAAAGAACCAATGTCTGTATATGAGGTTCATATGGGTTCCTGGAAGAGACACCCAGGCACAGAGGACGAGGGATTCTATACTTATCGTGAGTTTGCAAAAGAAATCACAAAGTATATGAAAGATATGGGATATACGCATGTGGAGATCATGGGAATCGCAGAACACCCATTTGATGGATCATGGGGATATCAGGTGACAGGATATTATGCGCCGACAAGCCGTTATGGAACACCGGAAGATTTTGCGTGGATGATCAATTATCTGCATAGAAATGGAATCGGTGTCATTATGGACTGGGTTCCGGCACATTTTCCAAAGGACGAGCATGGACTTGCCGAGTTTGACGGAACAGCAACTTACGAGTATGCAGATCCAAGAAAAGGGGAGCATCCGGACTGGGGGACGAAGATATTTGATCTTGGCAAGAATGAGGTAAGGAACTTCCTGATTGCCAATGCACTTTTCTGGGTGGAGCATTTCCATATTGATGGACTTCGCGTTGATGCAGTTGCTTCTATGCTGTACCTGGATTATGGAAAGAAAGACGGAGAATGGGTTCCGAACCAGTATGGAGGTAATGAGAACCTGGAGGCAGTAGATTTCTTCAAGCATCTGAACACAGTTGTACTTGGAAGAAATCCGGGGGCACTTATGATAGCGGAAGAGTCTACGGCATGGCCGAAGGTAACCGGAGATGTAGAAGACGGAGGTCTTGGATTTAGCCTTAAGTGGAATATGGGGTGGATGCACGATTTTACGGAATATATGAAGCTGGATCCGTATTTCAGAAAAGACAATCATCATATGATGACATTTGCCATGAGTTATGCGTACAGCGAAGATTACATTCTCGTACTGTCGCATGATGAGGTTGTCCATTTGAAATGTTCCATGATCAATAAGATGCCAGGACTTGGATTTGATAAATATGCGAACCTGAAAGCAGGATATGCATTTATGATGGGACACGCCGGAAAGAAATTGTTGTTCATGGGACAGGATTTTGCACAGCTTCGCGAGTGGTCAGAGGAACGTGAACTGGACTGGTATCTGTTGGAGGAGCCGGAGCATCAGGCAATTCAGTCATGGATGCGTGATTTACTCCACATGTATAAAAAGAAACAGGCGCTTTATGAACTGGATCAGTCATGGGAAGGATTCGAGTGGGTCAATGCAGATGATGCATACAGAAGCATTTACAGTTTTATTCGCCATTCTAAAGATGGAAAGCATAACCTTTTGTTCGTGATCAACTTCACACCAATGGCAAGAGAAGATTATCGTGTAGGCGTTCCTAGAAAGAAGCAGTATAAGCTGATTCTGAACAGTGACGATGTGAAATATGGCGGAAATGGCGAGAAGAGACAGAACATTTATCATGCCGTGAAGAAAGAATGTGATGGAAGACCATATTCATTTGGATACAAATTGCCGCCGTATGGGGTAGCAGTTTTTGAATTTTAAAATATATAATAAGAGAGGCCAGCTCGAAAATATAACGAGAATCACTCAATGATTTTATCACCGCCTGGTGCCACTTTTATTATGTGATTTACGCCGGGAGGTGTGGAAGAGAAACAGGGAGATGGAATTTGAGTATTCCATCTCCCTGCTAAAGTTATGAATTAATTTTATTCTGCGTTTGTAGAAGTATCGTTATCAGCATTGTTGTCGGTGCTGCCTGTATCGGTGTTGTTGTCCGTATTTTCTTCGACTGCGTCAGTGCTATCTGTATTATCGGAGTTTTCGGTATCATCGCCTCCGAACAGATCCTTGAAAAATCCTACGATTTTATCCCAGAGACCTTCGTCTTTTGCCTGATTTACGGCATCGTTTGCTTTGCTTTTTACGGCATCTAATGTGCTGTCGATGATTGCATCATTTCCGAGTGCTGCATCATCTGTATTGTTAATAATTCCGCCGTTGGAGTCATCTCCGCCAAAGAAGCCTTTGATGGAGGACCACAGGTTGCTGAAGAATCCTCCGGATTTCCCGTCCAGGTTGTCGAGAGTCTTTTTCAGTGCTTTGACATCGTAGTCGTACTGGGAAATAGATTCCATCAGACTTGTGATTTTCGCAAGCTGGTCATCGGTCAGTGTAATTCCCTGTTTATCGGCTGCGTCAGAAATCGCGTCCTGAATATCGGACGGATCAGTCAGTTTGTCTTCAATAACGGATTCTTTGACATCGTTGATCAGATCAGATGCTGTATCCTGACCGAGATCCTTGGCGAGGTCACCGGTTGTTACCAGCTCTTCTGTTGCAGTTGCTTTCTGATCTTCGGAAAGTTCTTTTCCGCTGGCTTTTTCGTAAGCCATCATAATACCTGTCAGTGCACCGGTTCCGGATACTTCAATTGGAGATCCGGCAACAACGTTACAGTTCTCAACGCCGGAAGTCAAAAGTGTACTGGCGATCATAGAACTTGTTACAAATGTCAGGTTTGCGACTTTTACCTGAATTCCGCCGCTGTCTGTCGGCTCAACATAAGAACAGCTATATGTTCTTGTACCAATCTGGGATTCGGTCGCGATCCCTTCCATATATTTTCTTTCGTCTGTGTTCGTGACTTCGATCGTGTCTACCTGATCGGCGGAAGTACCGAAGTATTTGTACATAGAAGCTTTCTGCTCGTCGGATAAGTTCGCTCCGAGAGTGACTACTTTTGCGCTGTCAGCCAGGGCAGTTACCGGCAGGCTTACAGATGCCAGAATTATTGCCAGGCTAAACGGCAGAACCCTTTTTAATTTTTTCATACTCATAATTATCCTGTGGTGTCAGACGCCACATCTCCTTTCTGTACACCCAATAATAGCATACTTGTGTAAAAGTAAAAAGTAAAAAATTCTTAACTATTTCGAAAGACTTTGTTACGGCCTTTGTACATCTGTGGACTAAGACAGGATTTCCAGCATTCTGGATTCAAATGTGTGTTCATCCACCATTCCACCCATGACACCGACTGCCTTTTTATCTTTGAAGAGAACAAATGTCGGGACGATTTCCGGGGCGTATTCTGCGGCGAGTACTGCAGATTCTTCAATTTCGACTTCGCAGAACTTGATCTTTCCGGCGTATTTCTTTTCGATCTCCTCCACGACCGGCTTCATCATGGAACATTTCCCGCACCAGATAGCGTAGAACATAACGACGACCGGGAGAGAGGTATCTTTTACTTCTATTTGAAAATTTTTTGCAGTTAAATGTAACATCAAATCAACCTTTCTGATCAGTGCCTTCGGCAGTCAGAACCGTGGTTCAGAATATCATATACTTCTTTCAAGGATTTTCTGAAACAATTGATCCACCTGTGCAGACACCGATTTCGATAAGTGTATTCAAAAAACTTTTGTCGGAAGTTTTTTTTGTTATGACAATTTCGGCTCATGGCGAACAGACTCCGAAGGCTTTCTCATTAATAATATATGCGCTGTAGCGCTAAGAAAGTCACAGCAGACATCTTCTTTTAGCAATGAGCTTGCAAATCGGGTGATCCATGGATGAAAATTTCTCTTCATATTCTGTCATAATATTTCCAACGTTCATAATTTCATCATGGTGCAGGTCATAAGTACATTCGGAAATGCCCCATGTTTCGGATTTCCCTAAAGACTCAACGGAAAAATCAAAAAGATCACGGTTATCTGTCTTGAATTCGACCTGTCCGTCCTGGACAAGCACCTTGTCGTAACGTGCAAAAAAATCCGGTGACGTGAGGCGCCTTCTTGCATGGCGGGCTTTCGGCCATGGGTCGGAGAAGTTCAGATAGATCCGGTCAACTTCATTTTCAGCGAACACATTTACTATGTCCTGTGCGTCCATACAAATGAAGCGAATGTTTGGCAGAGTGCTTTCGTTTTCTTCTATATATATGTTTAACTTTTCCACAGCACGGAGAAGGACGCTTGTGTAGCGCTCGATTCCGATGTAGTTGATCTGTGGATTTTTCTGAGCCAGTGCCATGAGAAAACGGCCTTTTCCCATGCCGATTTCCATGTGGACCGGGTAGTCATTCTGGAATACATCAGATGCCCAGTGACCACGGAATTCTTCCGGAGTCTCGATAACCTGACTGCACTCTTTTAACACGCCTTCGGCGCGGGGTATATTTCTAAGTCGCATATATGATCTCCTTATTTGTTGTATTTCTTTATTTGCAAACTTCCCAAATCCGGGAGATTCTTGCCTTGCCTTAGTTTACAGGTTTTGGCAAAAAAAGTCAAACTCAATGGTGTATAGCGACCATATCTATATCATATTGCCGAAAGGAATATGCATAACGACTAAAATTTTTATGAAAAACACAAATAATTTATGCAAATTTTCGACATATTAAGGAGAAGGTATATAAAAACGGGAGGAAAGTGACTAAATTTTGGACAAATGAAAAAACTCAAATAAGAGAATATGCTTAAAAAATTGTCAAATAAAGTAATTGTTAAGAAAAAAAGAAATGATTGACATTTAAAAAACAGAAGAGTAAAGTAATCATGAAATTTGAAGAAGAAAGGGAGGGAGTCATACGGAGAAATTAACAGAGAGTCTGTTGGAAGAGCTGAATTGTGATACAGCATTTACCATTCCGTTATTCGGGGGAATTAAGATTAGTGAGTCCGTGGCGGTTACATGGATCATTATGGCTGTAGTTGTACTGCTGTGTGTCATATTCGTAAGGAATCTCAGTGTAGAGAATCCGGGGAAAGCTCAGCTTTTATTGGAATCCGCAATCGGAAAAGGAGTGGACTTCTTTGAAGATGTTATGGGCAAAGAAAACCGAAGATATATCCCATATCTTATCACGGTGCTGATCTATATCGGAATTGCCAATATCATTGGATTGTTTGGGTTTAAACCGCCGACAAAGGATCTGAATGTCACAATAGCGCTGGCTGTTATGAGTATGTGTCTGATCGAGTATTCCGGAATACATAAAAACGGATTAAAACACTGGGTCAAACATTTTGCAAAGCCGGTTCCGTTCGTCGCACCGATCATGGTACTGGAGATTGTAATCCGCCCATTGTCCTTGTGCATGCGACTGTTCGGTAATGTACTGGGAGCATTTGTAATCATGGAGCTTTTAAAAATAGTAGCTCCGGCGATTATACCAATCCCGTTTAGTTTTTATTTTGATATATTTGATGGATTCTTACAGGCTTATGTATTTGTATTTCTGACGGCGCTGTTCATGAATGAGGAACAGGAGTAAAGCCGGAAGATAAGAAGAACAGACTTAAAAGGGATTTAAGAAAACATTTTTAGACAAGAAGAAAAGGAGATTAAGATTATGTTAGTAGCAATTGGAGCAGGTATCGCAGTTTTAACAGGTTTAGGAGCAGGTATTGGTATTGGTCTTGCAACAAGCAAGGCAGTAGACGCTATCGCAAGACAGCCAGAGGCTGAGTCAAAGATCAGCAAGAACCTGATTCTTGGTTGTGCCCTTGCAGAGGCAACAGCTATTTATGGATTTATCATCGGTCTTCTGATTATCCTGATGCTGAAATAATTAGCAGTTCGTAAAGAAGCAGGAGAAAAGAAGAAAGGCAGGTGGGAAAAGGTGATAAAAGTAGATTTGAGCCTTCTCTGGACCATAATAAACCTTGTAGTCTTTTATCTATTACTGAAGAAATTCCTGTTCAAACCAGTTATGGGGATCATGGAAAAGCGTGAGCAGATGATTGCCGACGGACTGAAAAATGCAAGTGACAGACAGGAAGAGGCAGAGACTCTGAAAAAAGAGTATGAGTCAGCTCTTTCCGGTGCAAAAGAGGAGTCGGTCAAAATCGTTGAAAATGCCCGTGTAGAGGCTAAGAGACAGTCAGATGAGATTCTTGCAGATGCGGACAGAAGAGCAGATGCCACGATCGAACGTGCCAGAAAGACCATCGAGACTGAGCGAAAGCAGGCACTGGATGGCGTTGAGACACAGATTGCAGGACTTGCAATGCAGGCAGCCAGAAAGATTGTAGATGAAGAGACAAGAAAACAAGGAAATCAGGCGATTTATGATCAGTTTTTGGAAAGCGTAGGTGACGCTCATGACGGCAAAGACGAGTAATACAGTAAAGTTCGTTCAGCCGGCAGCGAAGCGCTATGCAAGAGTTCTGTACGAACTGGGAATTCCGAAAGCAGATATTGAGAAAACAAAAGAAATCTTCTGTCAGGTACCGGAAGTATATGAAGTACTGTTAAATCCGGTAATTACGGCAAAGAACAAATACAGTGTTATCGAACAGATATTTCCAAAGTCTATTTGTAATTTCCTGAAGGTAACATGCGAGAATCAGAGAATGGGCATGCTTTGGGACATTTTCGAAAGCTATGATAAATATTGTGAGGAGCAGCAAGTTATGACTGCGACTTTAATATGTGTAGACGAGCCAGACGAAGAGCAGGCTGAGAAGATGAAAACATTTATTATGGATAAATATCATAAATCGAAGGTAAATCTGGAGGTCGAAAAAGACCCGTCACTGCTTGGAGGATTTATCCTGAGAGCGGGCAGTGATGAATATGACTGGAGCATTCGTGGAAGAATGAACCGGTTAGAACAAAAATTGACCTGGAGGTGAACGTAAGTGAGTTCAATCAATTCAGATGAAATTATTTCAATTCTGAAAAGTGAAATAGAGAATTTTGATGAGATCAGTAAAGACAGCGAAGTCGGAACTGTTGTAACAGTCGGAGACGGAATCGCTACCATTTACGGAATCGATCATGCAATGTACGGCGAGATCGTTACCTTCGAAAATGGTCTGAAGGGTATGGTACAGGATATCCAGAAAGACGAGATCGGATGTATCTTATTTGGATCAGATACAGGAATCAAAGAAGGAACAAAGGTTGCACGTACAAAGAAAAAAGCCGGAATCCCGGTAGGAGATAAATTTATCGGAAGAGTTATCAATGCCCTTGGTGCACCAATCGACGGTGCCGGAGAGATTGAGGCAGATGATTATCGCCCGATTGAAAATGAAGCACCTGGAATCATTGACAGAAAATCCGTCAGCGTTCCTATGGAGACAGGAATCCTTTCTATCGATTCCATGTTCCCAATCGGACGTGGACAGAGAGAGCTGATCATCGGTGACAGACAGACCGGTAAGACATCTATCGCAACAGATACGATCTTGAACCAGAATGGAAACGGAGTGATCTGTATCTATGTTGCCATCGGTCAGAAGGCATCAACGATTTCAAAAGTTGTAAATACATTTAAGACATCAGGAGCTATGGATCACACCATCGTATTAGCATCAACAGCAAGCGACTGTGCGCCGCTTCAGTACATTGCTCCTTATGCGGGAACTGCACTGGCAGAGTATTTTATGTACAAAGGAAAAGATGTACTGATCGTTTATGATGATCTTTCCAAACACGCAGTTGCGTACCGTGCATTGTCACTGTTACTTGGAAGATCTCCTGGACGTGAGGCTTATCCTGGAGATGTATTCTATCTGCATTCAAGACTTCTGGAGCGTTCCAGCCGTCTGAGTGAGGAAAAAGGCGGTGGATCTATCACGGCTCTCCCAATCATCGAGACACAGGCAGGAGATGTATCTGCATACATTCCTACAAACGTTATTTCCATTACAGATGGACAGATTTTCCTGGAAAGCAGTTTGTTCTTCTCAGGAATGCGTCCGGCGGTCAACGTAGGATTGTCTGTATCTCGTGTAGGTGGAGATGCACAGACAAAGGCTATGAAGAAGGCAGCAGGAAGTCTTCGTATCGATCTGGCCCAGTATCGTGAGATGGAAGTCTTCACACAGTTCAGTTCAGACCTTGATGATGCAACGAAAGAACAGCTGGAATATGGCAGCGGACTGATGGAGCTTCTGAAGCAGCCGCTTGGAAAACCAATGTCACTGGCAGATAAAGTTATTACACTTTGTGCTGCAAGACATAAAGTCATGCTTGGAATTCCAACTGCAAAAGTAAAAGGATTCCAGATGGATATGTTAAGTTACTTTGCAAGTGCACATCCGGAAATCGCAAGAGAAATTGAGGAGACAAAGGATCTGTCTAAAGAGTTGTCCCAGAAGATCGTGGAGATTGCAGAGGAATTCAAAAAGAGCAGGTGTTAATGTATGG